>Ga0194120_10000136_pt1 | contig 121835 bp, 119 predicted proteins | sample TA2MahCa65mmetaG_FD_148642 | JGI IMG/M metagenome (GOLD analysis project Ga0194120, IMG submission 148642) | Freshwater microbial communities from Lake Tanganyika, Tanzania - TA2015019 Mahale Deep Cast 65m | ecosystem: Environmental > Aquatic > Freshwater > Lake | place: Tanzania: Lake... | reverse complement strand
CGCCTCGCGCGGCGTGCGCATTGCCGGTGAGGGGCTGGCCACCTGGCGCGAGCTGGGGTTGACGATGCGCTCGCGCGGCGGCGGCCCGTACGAGAATCACGTCGTGCGCCTCGGCTGGGCGAAGCCCAAGGCGGGGCAGCCGACCGCGCGCTATGTCGTGCAGTGGACGGACTCCGTGGCGCAGGCGCTGTCGCTCGACGCGCAGAGCACCTTCGTCTTCGAGGTGCAGGCAGAGAAGGACACGCCGCGCCCGCTTGCGGCGGCCGACACCGCGCCCGCCGTGGGGCCGATGCCGCGTCCCTCACGCTGGGGATGGCTCCCCGGTTGGCTGCGTCGCGGTCCACCAGACTCCGCGCAGGCCTCCGACAGCGCGAAGCAGGCGTCCGGCGCCACCAAGCGCGGAGGCGACACGAAGAAGGAGCCGGCCGGTGACAGCGCCGCGCGCCGGAAGAAGGGGGATGCCGACTCCGTGGTCGTTCTCGATTTTCGCGTTGAGCTCGAGACAGCCGACGGTCGCACCGCCTCGGTCGCGCTGAGCGAACTCAATCCGCTGCCGCCGCCGCTGACGATCCGACTGTACAAGTGGGGACGACCGGAGCGTCGCTTCGGCGCGTCGTCGCGCGACTACGATCAGGTGCTGACACGCTATGCGATCCCGTTGGCCCGCCTCGAACGCGATGTGCCCGGCTTCCGCGCCGCGCAGGTGCGCGCCGTGCGGTTTGTCTTCGACCGGACGGCGGCGGGGACAGTTCTTATGGACGGGATGGGGTTTGAGCGCTGAGTCGCGCGCCGAGGTGCAGGGAGCAGGGAACAGAGTGGGGTGCAGGGAACAGGGAGCGGAGTGGGGTGCAGGGAACAGGGAGCAGAGTGGGGTGCAGGGAACAGGGAGCAGAGTGGGGTGCAGGGAACAGGGAGCGGAGTGTGGTGCAGGGCACGGAGGAGGGGCGGCGGACCCGGCATCCCACTCAGCTCCGTGTACTCGTCACCAAACACTGCACCCCGCCCCCTTGCGCCCCACTCTGCTCCCTTCACCCTGCACCCCACTCTGCTCCCTTCACCCTGCACCCCACTCTGCTCCCCTCACCCTGCACCCCACTCGGCTCCCTTCACCCTGCACCCCACTCGGCTCCCTTCACCCTGCACCCCACTCGGCTCCCTTCACCCTGCACTGAGGATCGAGCCCCCGACCTTCCCCCCCACCCCGCGCGGCGTTTGTTTCTAGTCCATGAGCATGCGTGAAAAACTCGACCTGCTCGAGCGCCGGCGCGCCGAGTCGGAGCTTGGCGGTGGCGCCAAGCGGCTGAAGGCGCAGCACGACAAGGGGAAGCTGTCGGCGCGCGAACGTCTGGACCTCCTGCTTGACGACGGGTCCTTCGTGGAACTGGACCGCTACGTGGTCCACCGGTCGCACGATTTCGGCCTCGACGAGCAGCACTTCTGGGGGGACGGTGTCGTCACCGGCCACGGCCGCATCGACGGCCGCCTCGTCTACGTCTTCTCGCAGGACTTCACGGTCTTTGGCGGTTCGCTCTCCGAGGCCTTCGCCGAGAAGATCTGCAAGGTGATGGACCTGGCGATGCGCAACGGCGCGCCGGTCATCGGGCTCAATGACTCCGGCGGCGCGCGCATCCAGGAAGGCGTCGTCTCGCTCGGGGGCTACGCCGAGATCTTCCTGCGCAACACGCTCGCGTCGGGGGTCATCCCGCAGATCTCCGCCGTGCTCGGGCCCTGCGCTGGCGGCGCGGTCTACTCGCCGGCGATCACCGACTTCGTGTTCATGGCGCGGCACACAAGCTACATGTTCGTCACCGGCCCGAACGTCGTGAAGACGGTCACACACGAGGACGTGACGATGGAGCAGCTGGGCGGCGCCGACACGCACGGCGCGACGTCCGGCGTCTCGCACTTCACGTGCGACAGCGAACTGGCCACCCTGCAGGGGATCCGCGACCTGCTGCGCTTCCTGCCCTCGAACAACGTCGAGCCGCCGCCGCGCGGTCCGGCGACCGACCCGCGCGAACGGCGCGATGAGGCCCTGCTCGACATCGTCCCCGACGAACCGAACAAGCCGTACGATATTCTCGCGGTGATCGCGCGGGTGGTGGACGGCGGCGAGTTCCTGGAGGTGCAGAAAGACTGGGCCGGCAACATCGTCGTCGGCTTCGCGCACCTCGGCGGCTTCTCGGTCGGGATCGTCGCGAACCAGCCAGCCGTGCTCGCTGGGGTGCTCGACATCAACGCCAGCGTCAAGGCGGCGCGCTTCATCCGCTTCTGCGACGCGTTCAATATCCCGCTCGTGACCTTCGAGGATGTGCCGGGCTTTCTCCCCGGCGTGGCGCAGGAGCACGGCGGCATCATCAAGCACGGCGCCAAGCTGCTCTACGCCTACTGTGAGGCGACGGTGCCGAAGCTCACGGTCATCACGCGCAAGGCGTACGGCGGCGCGTACGACGTGATGAACTCCAAGCACATCCGCGGCGACTACAACGTCGCCTGGCCGACGGCGGAGATCGCCGTGATGGGGCCGAAGGGGGCAGTGGAGATCCTCTTCAAGAAGGAGATCGCCGAGAGCCCCGATCCCGCGGCGGCGATGACCCAGCGGGTAGCGGAGTACACGGAGAAGTTCGCGAATCCGTACGTGGCGGCGAGCCGCGGCTATCTCGACGACATCATTGACCCGCGAGACACGCGCCTCAAGCTGATCGAGGCGCTGGAGTCGCTGCAGGGGAAGCGCGACCGCAACCCGCCCAAGAAGCACGGGAACATCCCGCTGTGAAAAAGGTCCTCATCGCCAACCGCGGGGAAATTGCGCTGCGCGTCGTCCGCGCCTGCCGCGAGTTGGGAATCCCGTCGGTGGTCGTGTACTCCGACGCCGATGCGCGCGCGCCGCACGTGCGGGAGGCGGACGAGGCGGTGCGGCTCGGGCCGCCGCCGTCGAGCGAGAGTTACCTGCTCGGAGACCGGATCATCGCGGTGGCCCGCGAAGTCGGCGCCGACGCCATCCATCCGGGCTACGGCTTCCTCTCGGAGCGGGAGTGGTTCGCGCGCGCGGTGCGCGAGGCGGGGCTGATCTGGATCGGTCCGCCAGCCGAGGCGATCGCCGCGATGGGATCGAAGATCGCGGCGCGCACGCTGGCCTTGGCGCACGACGTCCCGGTGGTGCCGGGGACCACAGAGCCGCTCCGCGACGCGGCCGAAGCGCTGGCGATCGCGGAGCGCTTTGGCTATCCGGTGTTGCTGAAAGCGGCAGCCGGCGGCGGAGGCAAGGGGATGCGCGTCGTGCGTGACGCCGCCGCGATGGCCGGCGCGCTCGAGGCGGCGCGACGGGAGTCGAAGAACGCCTTCGGCGACGACGCCGTCTATGTGGAGAAGTACATCGAGGGGCCTCGGCACGTCGAGATCCAAGTGCTCGCCGACCAGCATAGACGCTGCGTGTCGCTCGGCGAGCGCGAGTGCTCGGTGCAGCGCCGCCACCAGAAGATGATCGAGGAGGCGCCGAGCCCGGCGGTCAACGCCGAGCTGCGCAAGGCGATGGGCGCGGCGGCGGTGCGCGTGGCGAAGGCGGCCGGCTACCAGAACGCCGGCACCTGCGAGTTCCTGCTCGCGCCCAACGGGCAGTTCTACTTCCTCGAGATGAACACGCGCATCCAGGTCGAGCACCCCGTGACCGAAATGGTGACCGGCATCGACCTGGTGCAGTGGCAGCTGCGGATTGCCCGAGGCGAGCGCCTGCCGTTCACGTCGGCGATCGAGCCGCGTGGCTGGGCCATCGAGTGCCGGATCACCAGCGAGGACACCTCGAACGGCTTCCTCCCGAGCACCGGACGCATTGACTACCTGCGCCTCCCCGGCGGCCCGGGCGTACGCTGGGACAGCGGGGTCGGCACGGGGAGCGAAGTCACGCTGTTCTACGACCCGATGCTCGCCAAGCTCATCGTGTGGGCGCCGACGCGCGCCGAGGCGATCGCCCGGATGCGGCGCGCGCTCGACGAACTCACCATCCAGGGGATCGAGACCTCGCGCGAGTTCCACCTGCGCGTGATGGAGGATGACGAGTTCCAACGCGGCGCCATCGACATCCAGTGGCTGGAGCGCCGGTTGGACTCGCTGCTCGCGGCGCCGGTGCCGCGGGATCAGGTGGAGTCCGCGGCGATCGCCGCGGCCCTGCTCGCTGATCGCGACCGCCGCCGGCGCTCGCCGCGCGCGGCAGGAGGCGCGGCCGGCAAGGCCGACGAGCTGTCGCGGCCGGAGCTTTCGCCGTGGGCGCGTCTCGCGCGGCAGCAAGGGCTGCGCGACGCGTGAGCGGCGCGTGATGCGGCGCTGAGCCATTCGTGCCGGAGGAGATGCTCCTCGACATCACGTCCATCGCCGCGGGCGGTGATGGCGTGGCGCGCCACGACGGCCTCGTCGTCTTCGTCCCGCGCACGGCCCCCGGCGACCGCGTCCGCGCGCGCGTGCAGGCGAAGGGACGCTTCGGACGCGGCACGCTGTTGCGCGTAGAGCAGGCAGGGCCGGGACGTGTGGCGCCGGTGTGCCCCCACTACCTGCGCGACCGTTGCGGGGGCTGTCAGTTGCAGCACCTGACCCTCGAGGCGCAGCGCGCCGCCAAGGCGCAGGTGGTGCGCGACGCGCTGGGACGCATCGGCCATCGGGACGTGCCCCTGCCGCCGGTGCACCGCGCCGGCGAGCCGTGGCGCTACCGTCGCAAACTGACGCTTGCGGCCCGGCGCACGGCCGACGGATGGCGCGCGGGGCTGCATCGCGCCGGGGCGCCGGACGAGATCTTCGCGCTCGACGATTGCCTGATCGCCGAGACCGGCGTCGTGGCGGGATTGCAGCGCGTGCTCGCGCAGGCGGCGTCGCTGCTCCCCCACGTTTCCTCGCTGCGCCTGGCGATGCGACGCGAGGGCGATGACCTCCTCCTCGTGATCGAGGGCGGGGCGCACTGGCCCGAAGCCAAGGCGTTTGCGGCGGCGGCGACCGAAGTGGCGGCGACGTGGTGGGTGAACGACGAAGGGCGGCGCCGGCTGATTCTCGACCGCCGAGCACACCGTGACGCCGGCGCCTCCTTCGTGCAGGTGAACGCCGAGGTGGCGGCGGCGCTAGCGTCGCACGTCGAACGCGTCGTGCGCCGACACGCGCCGCGCACCGTCGTGGACGGCTATGCCGGCACGGGAGACGTGGCCGCATCACTCGCCGCGCAGGGCGTCGTCGTCACCGCCATTGAACTCGATGCCGATGCGAGCGCGGTGTGCGCGGCGCGCCTGGCCACACCGTCCGCCGCCGTGCATGCACGGGTGGAGGACGTGCTGCCCACGCTCCTGCCGGCGGACGTCGTCCTGCTGAATCCCCCGCGGACCGGGGTGCACGAGAGGGTGACTGCCGCGCTTGCCGAAAGCGACCCCACCCCGCGCGCCGTCGTGTACGTGAGTTGCGACCCCGCCACGCTGGCCCGCGACGTGGCCCGCCTCCGCGGATGGCGGGTGGAGTCGCTAGAATGCTTTGACATGTTTCCCCAGACCGCCCACGTGGAAACCGTGTGCGAACTGGTGCCGGAGGGCCTGTGAAGTACTTCGTGGACATCGGGAAGGAGCGGCTTGAGGTCGAACTGGACGGCGAGACCGCCCGCGTGAACGGTTCGTCGTACCCCGTCCATCTGGCCGACGTCGAAGGGACGCCGGTGCACATGGTGCGCATGGGCGAACGGGTGCATCGCGTCGTCGCGGTTCGGCACGCGGAACGGGGCCGCTACACCCTCCGCTTGGACGGCTGGCGATTTGAGGCCGAGGCCCTGGACGAGCGGACGCGCGCCATCCGCGACCTGACCGGGGAGCAGGCAGTCCACGCCGGGCCCCTGCCGGTGCGGGCGCCGATGCCTGGGCTGATCGTCCGCGTGCATGTGGACGTCGGTGACGCGGTGACGGCGGGGCAGGGAGTGATTAGCATGGAGGCTATGAAAATGGAAAACGAATTGCGGGCGACCACCGCAGGGACGGTCAAGGCCGTGCTGGTGCAGCCGGGACAGGCGGTGGAGAAGGGCGCCGTGCTCGTGGAGCTTTCATGATGCGCGCGCGTTTCGGCCTCGCCCTCGCCGGATGCACGGCGTTCATCACCGTCGCGGCGGGCGCCGCGGCGCAGCCGTCGAACTCCAGCGCGCCCTCAGCGGCCGCCATGCGTCGAGCGCTGGAGCCCTCGATGGAGCGGGTGCTCATCCTGGAGCGCTACTTCGGGACCGTGGTCGGCCTAACCAAGCATCCCTCGCGCATGACGCGCAGCGACGGCTTCGTGTACCTCTCCGACCTCGCGCCGGTGATGCGCCAGTTCGCCGAGTTGGGCGAACGCGAGTCGTATCTCGCCTTGCGCCAGTTCCTTGAGCGCGGCATGGTGCGCGAGAACGGCGCGGAGGTGCAGCTCTCTCGGCGCTATCGAGCGGACGCGCCATTTGAACTCGCCACGCCCTCTGGCTACTTGTGGACCGGCAAGGCGCTGCTCGAGGGGTGGCGCTCTCTCGGGGACACGGCCTCGGCGCAGCTGCTCGCACGCATTAACCCGGGCGCCGCCGGCACGGCCGCGGGTCGCGGCGAGATGTACAAGCTCTCCACCGACTGCGGTGACGCGCTGGACGTTGTGCGCAGCGATCCGGCGCCGGCGCGCGCCGTTTTGGTGCGCGCGCGGACCTTCGTGGGCAGCCCCGCGGCGCGAAAGGAGCAGCTGGCGATGGGTGTCACTGCTGCGGAGGGCGAGGTGGATCTGCTCTCGTGCCTCACGCGCGTCGGACTCGCGCTGAATAACCCGGATGTCGCCGTTCGCTACCTGGATCGCATGCTGGACGTCCTGCAGCCGTTGCTCACGCACTCAGGGCGGACCGACTTGGGCACGGGGGCTGACGTGCTCCTGACCCTTCACCGCGTGCGCGAGGCGGGGCCGAAATGGTCAGCGCCGAGTCCGGCGGGCGGGCGGTAGCTAGCCGCGGTAGGCAACGGACGGGTTCTGAGCGACAAGGACTCCCTTGACCGGGGCTAAGTCCTTGTCTAGCTTACATGTCTGTCCGAAAACAGCCCTTTGCGGCGGCCGAGACCCGGGTTGCATTCCGCACCGGTGAGGCGAAGTCCTACTGCAGTCGAAGTGCTGCATCATTTGGTAGACATGAAGACCTACAGCGCTACACCCAAGGACATCGAACATCGCTGGTACGTCGTGGACGCCAGCGGGATGGTCCTGGGGCGGCTCGCCACCGAAGTGGCCAAGATCCTTCGGGGCAAGCACAAGCCGGTGTTCACGCCGCACATGGACACGGGTGATTTCGTGATCGTGATCAACGCCGCGAAGGTGAAGGTCACCGGCCGCAAGGCGGAGCAGAAGCAGTACTTCCGCCACACCGGCTACATGGGCCACGAGCTCTACACGCCGTTCGCGAAGATGCTCGCCACGCATCCGGAGCGCATCATCGAGAAGGCCGTGCACGGCATGCTGCCGAAGAACGCGCTGGGGCGCGGCAAGCTGCGCACGAAGCTGCGCGTCTACGCCGGGGCGGAGCATCCGCACACCGCCCAGCAGCCCACCCCGCTCACCTTCCCGTCGCTCGAGGCGAAGTAAGCAATGGCCGACCAGACCATTCATACCATCGGCCGTCGCAAGGAAGCGGTGTGCCGCCTTTATCTGAAGCCCGGCTCGGGCAAGTGGACCGTCAACGGGCGCACGCTCGGCGACTACTTCCCGCGTCCCGTGCTCGTGACCGCCATCCAGCAGCCGTTCACGGCGACCGATACGCTCGGCCGCTTTGACGTGCAGGCCAACATCGACGGCGGCGGCGTGACCGGGCAGGCGGGCGCGCTCCGTCTCGCGGTCGCCCGCGCCCTTGTCCAGGTGGACGAGGTGCACCGCCGCAAGCTGCGCGACCTCGGCCTCCTGACGCGCGACGCCCGTGCGGTGGAGCGCAAGAAGCCGGGCCGTCCGAAGGCGCGTAAGCGGTTCCAGTTCTCGAAGCGCTAAGCGCTTCGCGGGACGGTAGACGGTGGACGGTAGACGGTAGTCTCCGCCACCCCGGTGACTCCCACCGTCTACCGTCAGCCGTCCACCGTCTACCGTCAGTCGCTGTTCATCTCACACCGTGGTCGAGCTCGCGCAGGGTTCCGGTTCGCCGGCCTGCCGGGCGATGAAGCCGCGGGACGACTAAACTCACCAGAGGCACACGCACCACCATGGCACAGCCCTCGCTCGACGATCTGCTCAAGGCCGGCGTTCACTTCGGCCACCAGACCCGCCGCTGGAATCCCAAGATGCGCCGCTTCATCTTCGCGGAGCGCAACGGGATCCACATCATCGACCTGCAGAAGACGCTTCGGCAGATCGAACTCGCCCAGAAGCTTGCCCGCGAAGTCGTGCTGCGCGGCGACCAGGTGCTCTTCGTCTGCACCAAGCGCCAGCTTGCCGCCATCGTGACGCAGGAGGCCGAGCGCGCCAGCGCGCTGTCGGTGACCGAGCGCTGGCTGGGCGGCCTGCTCACCAACTTCTCGACGGTGAAGAAGCAGATCCGCCGGCTTAAGGAGCTCGAGGCGGGGGCCGAGGCTGGCGGCGGCTTCGAGAACTACACGAAGAAGGAACAGCTGATGCTGTCGCGCCAGCGCGACAAGCTGCTGAAGAACCTGTCGGGCATCAAGAACATGACGCGCCTGCCGGGGCTCCTCTTCGTCGTGGACGCCAAGAAGGAGCGCATCGCCGTGGACGAGGCGAAGAAGCTCGGCCTCCCGATCGTCGCCATCTGCGACACGAACTCCGACCCGGACCTCATCACGGTGCCGATTGCCGGCAATGACGACGCGATCCGCTCGGTGGAACTGCTCACCTCCGCGGTGACGGACGCCATCGTTGAGGCGCGCCGCGAGGCGCCGGTGCGCGAGGAGGTCGAGGAGGGGCAGTCGTACACCTACTCGTCCGATCGCGGCGCCGAGCCGCAGGACCGTGACCGCGGCCGCCGCGGGCACGGCGGTGGGCACGGTGGCGGGGAGCGGGGCGGCGATCGTCCGCGCCGCCGCCGCGCCAAGCCCGACGCCATCGCGGCGCGCCTCAAGGGCGACGCCGCCGAGGCGCCGGCGAAGCCCGCCGAGTCGACCGACCAGCCGGGCGCGTAGTCGCACCGGCGTGGTGAGCACGCCGCGCCGCGCGTAATTTCCCGACGCCGCCGGCCGCCGAGCCGGCGGCGTCTTCACACCGAACGCATTGCGAGAAGGTTCTACATATGGCTGCCATTTCCGCGAAGGACGTTGCCGAGCTTCGCGCCCGTACGGGCGCCGGCATGATGGACTGCAAGAAGGCGCTCGAGGAGGCCGGCGGCGCGATGGACGCGGCCGTGGACATCCTGCGCAAGAAGGGGATCGCCAAGGCCGAGAAGCGCGCCGACCGCGCTGCATCGGAAGGGCAGATCGTGACGTGGCTCGCGCCGGACGGCGCGGCGGCGGCGATGATCGAGATCAATTCCGAGACCGACTTTGTGGGGCGCAACGACGAGTTCATCGCGATCGCGAAGCAGATGTGCGATCAGGTGGCGAAGGACGCCGGCGTGGACGGCCTGGTGAAGGTGGGCGCCGACGGCGCGTACCTCGCGACCCCGTGGCATGCCGAGGCCGGCCGCACGGTGGGCGAGGTGGTGAAGGCGGCCTCGGCCAAGACGGGCGAGAACGTCGTCCTGAAGCAGGTGGCGCGTTTCGCCGCGCCGGCCGGCGGCGCGGTGGGCTTCTACCTGCACTTCAACGGGAAGGTCGGCGTGCTGGTCGAGGTGGCGGGGATCAGCGGCGAGTCGGGCACGGCGCTGGCCAACACGATCGCCGAGCACGTGGCCGCCGGCGTGCCCGCGGTGGCGGTGGCGGTGGACCGCGCGGGCGTGGACCCCGCGATCGTCAAGCGCGAGCGTGATATCTTCGTGGAGCAGGCGATGGCCAGCGGCAAGCCGCAGAACATCGCCGAGAAGATGGTCGAGGGGCGCATCAACAAGTTCTTCGGCGAGATCGTGCTGACCGAGCAGCCGTGGGTGCGGGAGGACAGCAAGACGATTGGTCAGGTCATCACGAACGCCGGCGCCGGCGCGTCGGTGGTGCGGTTCGCGCGCTTCAAGATGGGCGAAGGCTGACCTCCAGCAGCGGCGAGGGGCGACAACCATGACCGAGGCGCTGAAGTACCCGCGCATCCTGCTCAAGCTCTCCGGCGAGGCCCTCGCCGGAGAGAAGGGGTTCGGGTTCGACTTCGACACGATAACCCGCTTCTCGCACCAGATACGCGCCATCCACGGGATGGGCGCGCAGGTGTCGCTGGTGATCGGCGGCGGCAACATCGTGCGCGGCTCGCAGATCGCGCGCATGGGCATGGACCGCGTGAGCGCCGACTACATGGGGATGCTGGGCACGGTCATCAACGCGCTGGCGCTGCAGGACGTGCTGGAGCGCGACGGGCTCGACACGCGGGTGATGACGGCCATCCGCATGGAGGAACTCGCCGAGCCGTACATTCGCCGCCGGGCGCTGCGCCACCTGGAGAAGGGGCGGTGCGTCATCTTTGCCGGCGGCACCGGAAACCCGTACTTTTCCACGGACACGGCAGCGGTGCTGCGCGCCATCCAGATGAAGGCGGATGTCATCATCAAGGCGACCAGCGTGGACGGCGTGTACTCCGCCGATCCCAAGAAGGACCCGAAGGCGACGCGGTACGATCGCATCAGCTACCGTGACGTGATGGTCGAGGAGCTGGGCGTGATGGATCAGACGGCGATCACGCTGTGCAAGGAGAATTCGCTGCCGTTGATCGTGCTCAACATCAACACGCCGGATGCCGTGGCCGATGCGATCCGCGGCAAGGCGGTGGGGACCCTGGTTTCATGAATGCAATTGCGGACATCATGAAGGACTGCCGCGCCCACATGGAAAAGGGCGTCGAGGCGGTGAAGCGGGAGTTCACGTCGGTGCGTTCGGGCAAGGCGGCGCCCAGCATGCTCGACGCGGTGAAGGTGGAGGCGTACGGCGCCCTGGTGTCGCTGAACCAGGTGGCGACGGTGAACGCGCCCGAGCCGCGCGCGCTGATCGTCACGCCGTTCGACAAGGGGCAGATCCGCGCCATCGAAAAGGCGATCCGCGAGAGCGGACTCGGCTTCGACCCGGCGATCCAGGGGACGCTCATCCGCGTCCCGCTCCCCGCGATGAACGAGCAGCGCCGCAAGGAGCTGGTGAAGATCGTGCACAAGTACGTCGAGGAGGGGCACATCGCGGTGCGCCACGCGCGCACGCATGCCCGCGACCTGCTGAAGAAGCTGGAGGGCGTCTCGGAGGACGACGTGAAGCACGCCGAGAAGGACCTCCAGAAGATGCACGACGACTACATCAAGAAGATCGACGATCTCAGCAAGGCCAAGGAAGCCGAGATCATGGAGGTCTGAGCGGGCCATGGGCGCCGCCGACGAACTCCTCGCCGCCATCCGCGGCCACGGCGCGATGCCGCGGCACGTCGCGATCATCATGGACGGCAACGGACGCTGGGCGCGGGAGCGGATGCTCCCGCGCCCGGTCGGCCATCGGGAGGGGATGAAGTCGGTGCGCGCGGTCGTCGAGGCCGCGCTCGAGGCCGGCGTGGAAGTGCTCTCGCTGTTCGCGTTCTCCCAGGAAAACTGGCAGCGTCCGGCCGCCGAGGTCTCCGCGCTGATGTCCCTGCTCGAGGAGTACATCAAGAAGGAGGCCCGCGAGCTTGAGGCGCAGGGGGTGCGCGTGGTCTTCCTGGGCGACCTCGACCGGCTCGGCCCCGTGCAGCGCGCGGCGGTGGACGGCGTCATGGCGCAGACCGCGCACAACTCGAAGCTCCTGCTCAACCTGTTCATCTCGTACGGGTCTCGCGCCGAGCTGGTGCGCGCGGCGCGGCAGATCGCCGAGGACGTCGCCGCCGGCCGGCTGGCCCCGGACGCGGTGGACGAGGCGGCGATCAGCGGACGGCTGTTCACTGCCGGTGTGCCCGACCCAGACCTGCTGATCCGCACGTCGGGCGAGATGCGGATCTCGAACTTCCTGCTGTGGCAGCTGGCCTACACGGAGTTGCACATCTCGCCAGTGCTGTGGCCCGATTTTGGCCGCGACGAGCTGTTCCGGGCGATCCTCGACTACCAGAGCCGCGATCGCCGCTTCGGCCGCGTCTCGGCGTAACCCATCATTCCCGTGCGCGAGTTCCCGAAGCGGCTGTTGGTCGCGATCGTGCTCATTCCGATCGTCGTGGGCGTCATCTACGCGGGGGGCGCCGCGCTGGTGACGCTGCTGGCCGTCGCGTCAGCGCTGGCCGCGTGGGAGTTCTACCGGCTCGCGGCGGCGCGCGGGGCGCGTCCGCTGAGCACCGCCGGCATCGTGCTCAGCGCGATCCTCCCCGTGCTCGTGCACGCCCGCTTCACCGGCTTCTGGGTGCCGCCGGTGAGCGTGGTCGCGCTGCTCGTCCCCGCGTTGCTGACCGCGGTGCTCTTCGCGCGCGGTGCGGCGGGCGGCCCGATGGCGGCCATCGGCACCACGCTGACCGGCATCGTGTACACGGGCGGGATGCTCAGCTTCGCCTACGCCCTGCGCCACCATGGGTTCGTGGTGGACGCCCGCGGCGGCACCGCGCTCGTCCTGTTGCCGGTGGTGGTCACGTGGCTCAACGACACCGGGGCGTACGTCGCCGGGCGCGCTTTTGGCCGGCGCAAGCTGATGCCGACGGTGAGTCCCGGAAAGACGTGGGCCGGCGCGTATGGCGCTGTCGTCGCGAGCGTGATCACCACGTGGGTGATCGCCGCCTGGATCCTGCCGCCGCTCGCGCAGCTCTCGTTGCGTCCCGTGGGCATTCTGGTCGTCGGTGTGGGCCTGAGCCTGGCCGCGCAGGTCGGCGATCTCGCCGAGTCGATGTTCAAGCGGGAGGCCGAGGTGAAGGACAGCTCGACGCTGATCCCCGGACACGGCGGCGTGCTCGACCGCGTGGATTCGCTGCTCTTCACGCTCCCACTCGGCTACGTGCTGCTCGACCTCTTCCTCGTGTACCGCCCCGCATGAAGCTGCCGGGCGTCGCCATCCTCGGCTCGACGGGGTCCATCGGCAAGACGGCGTTGCGCGTGCTCGCGCGCCATCGTGACCGCTTCATGGTGCGGGCGGTGACGGCGCACGCCAACGTGGCGCTCCTGCGCGAGCAGGTGGCGGCGTGGGCGCCGCCGTTCGTGGCGCTCGTCGAGGGGGATGGCGACGCGCCCGCCGAGTGGCGTCGCGGGGCGCCCGCGCTGGTGGAGGCCGCCACACGGCCTGATGTGGATGTGGTGCTCAACGCGATCGTCGGCGCCGCCGGTCTCGACGCGACGCTCGCCGCGCTCGGCGCGGGGAAGCGGGTCGCGCTCGCGAACAAGGAGTCCCTCGTCGTCGGCGGCGCCTTGGTGGAGGCGGCTGCGCAGCGCGGCGGCGGCCTCATTGTCCCGGTGGACAGCGAGCACTCGGCGATCCTCCAGTGCCTCGGAACGCGCGGCGCCGCCGACGTGAAGCGCCTGATCATCACCGCATCGGGCGGCCCGTTCCGCGAGTGGCCCGCCGAGCGCGTGCGCGCCGCCACCGTCGCGGACGCGTTGAACCACCCCACCTGGGCGATGGGACGCAAGATCACCGTGGACAGCGCGACGCTGGCGAACAAGGCGCTCGAGGTGATCGAGGCGCACTTCCTGTTCGGGTTGGGGTACGACCAGATCGAGGTGGTGGTGCATCCCCAGAGCATCGTGCACTCGATGGTCGAGTTCCGCGACGGGAGCGTGCTGGCCCAACTAGGCGTGCCGTCCATGGAGCTGCCGATCCTGTACGCGCTGTCGCACCCCGAGCGGATTGCGGACGCCGGCATTCCCGCGTTCGACGCCGTGCAGGCGGGCCGGCTGACGTTCGAGGCGGTTCGGCACGACGCCTTCCCGTGCCTTGGGCTTGGGATGCGCGCGGGGCGGGCGGGCGGGGCGGCGCCGGCCGTGTTCAATGGAGCCAACGAGGAGGCTGTGGCGTTGTTCCTGCAGGGGCGGGTGGCGTTCGGGGCGATCGCGGATGGTGTGGCGGCGGCGCTTGATCGGCATGCCGGACTGCCCGGCGGGACGCTGGAGGCGCTGTGGCACGCGGATGCCGCGGCGCGCGAAACTGTGAGAGAGAGGCTTGGATGTCGCTAGCGTGGCTTGCACCGATTCTCGTTCTCGGGCTCGTGATCTTTGTCCACGAGCTCGGGCACTTCCTGGCCGCCAAATGGACCGGGGTCTACGCGCCGCGTTTCTCGATCGGCTTTGGGCCGGCGCTGTGGAAGAAGCGCCGCGGCGAGACCGAGTACGTGCTGGCTGCGTTCCCGCTCGGCGGATACGTGCGGATGGCGAGCCGCGATGATGAGACGATGGCGGCGATTGAGGGGGGCAGGCCTGAATCACAGGTGCAGGGGAAGGGAGCAGGGCGAGGTGCAGGGGAAGGGGAGGCCCGGCCTGCGGATTGGGACGAGGAAGCCATGGTCCCCTTCGGGCCGAAGCCGGTGCCGGAGCATCGCTGGTTTGAGAGCAAGCCGCTGTGGGCTCGCCTGACCATCATGCTGGCGGGCGTGACGATGAATGTGCTGCTGACCCTCGTGGTCTCCACCGGCGTCTTCGCGTACTACGGCCGCGCGTACGTGCCGGCGGTGGTGGACTCGGTGGTCGCGGACATGCCGGCGAAGGCGGCCGGCTTGCAGAAGGGCGATTCGATCGCCGCGATCAATGGTCAACCGGTCAAGACGTGGAGCGACCTGCTCAACACAGTCACGCGCTCGGCGGGCAAGCCGATCACGCTCGAGGTCGTGCGCGCAGGGTCGCCGCTTTCGCTCACGATGACGCCCGTGGCGCAGGCCGGCGCCGATGCCGCGACCGGCAAGAAGGTGATGGTGGGCCGGGTGGGGGCGTATCCGATGGACCGTGTGGAGCGCGATCGCCTCGGCCTCCTCGAAGCCACCGCGGCTGGTGGGCAGGCGACATGGGCCATGGGGACGTCGGTCATCGCGGTCGTGGGCGGACTCGTGCAGGGATCGATCTCGGTCAAGAACCTGGCCGGGCCGGTAGGGATCGTCCGCACCTCAGTGGCCGCGGCGCGGACCGGCCTCGAGTCGCTCTGGGCGCTGATCGCCTTCCTGAGCATCAACCTGGCCGTGCTCAACCTGCTGCCGATTCCGATCCTTGATGGCGGTCAGGTGCTCATGACCATCGCCGAGTCGATCAAGGGATCGCCGTTCTCGGTGCGGACCCGCGAGAACGTGATGCGGATCGGGCTGGCGGCCATCGTGGCGCTGTTCGCGGTGGTGATGTTCAACGATATCGTTGCTTTGTTTAGGTAAGATTTGTGACTTGGACTGAGGATTTCGATTGAGGATTGCGACTGCGGACATCGATGGGCGATTCGCTTCGGATCGCCAATCTCCCTCCGTGGTCGGGGTCCTGAATCGGAATCCTCGGTCCATTTCCTAAGTCCCTACCGGGGCTTTACATACACGTTGTACTGGGCTATTTTTCCAAGCTACCAAGGAATAGGCCTAATCACCGAAGTACGCAGGGAACCAGGAAATGCCTTTTGACAAGAAGCCGGCGGTCGTGAAGAACCGCCGCCACGACACCGACACGGGGTCGTCGTACGTCCAGGTCGGCGTGATGACGGAGCGGATCAACTACCTCACGGAGCACTTCCGCTCACACGCCAAGGACCACCACGGCCGCCGCGGGCTGCTGAAGCTCGTCGGCAAGCGCCGGCGCCTGCTGGACTACCTCAAGCGCACGGACGTCGAAGGCTATCGCAAGCTCATCGCGGACCTGGGTCTGCGCTACTAGAACCACGCAACGCATCGCGCGGGCGCTCAAGCAGCCCGCGCGTTTTGCGTTCTACCGGAACACACCACACATGATGCATCGCATTGAGCGGACCTTCGCCGGCCGTCAGCTCGTCCTCGAGACCGGACGGATGGCCAAGCAGGCCGCCGGCTCCGCGCTCGTCCAGTTCGGCGAGACGATGGTCCTCGCCGCCGTCACCGTGAGCGACAAGAAGAGCACGCTCCCGTTCTTCCCGCTCACCGTCGAATACCGCGAGCGGACCGCCGCCGCCGGCAAGATTCCGGGCGGCTTCATCAAGCGCGAGGGGCGTCCGCGCGACGAGGAGATCCTCTCGGCGCGCATCATCGACCGCTCCATCCGCCCGCTCTTCCCGGAAGGCTTCCAGAACGAGGTGCAGGTCTTCGTCTACGTCATCTCCGCCGACCAGGAGAATGACGCCGACGTGCTGGGCCTCCTCGCGACGAGCTTCGCGCTCAGCGCGAGCCGCATTCCGTGGGCCGGCCCGATTGCCGGCGTCCGCGTCGGCCGCGTCGAGGGGAAGTGGGTTGTCAACCCGACGTTCCAGGCGCTCGAGTTCTCGGACATGGACCTCGTCGTCGCGGGCTCGCAGGACTCGATCATGATGGTCGAGGGCGGCGCGCTGGAGATCAGCGAGGATGACGTGGTGAAGGGGCTCGGCATCGCGCAGGGCGGCATTCGCGAGCTCATCGCGATGCAGGAAGAGCTGCTCGGCAAGCTGACCGTCGAGAAGATGGCGTGGGACAAGAGCGAGACGCCGGCCGAGGTGGCCGCGGCGGTGACGAAGGCCGCCAAGGACCGCATCGAGGCGGCGATCAACCAGAAGGAGAAGCACACGCGCATTCAGGCGGTCGAAGCGGTGAAGGACGCCGTGAAGGCCGAGTTGACCGCGACGCTCGCGCCGGAGCAGGTGCCGTTCGTGGGCAGCGTGCTCGGCGACCTCGAGTACAACGCGCTGCGCGCGCAGGTGCTCGACACGGGGCTCCGCGTGGACGGGCGCAAGCCCACCGAGGTGCGCCCGATCAGCATCGACACGAGCGTCCTCCCGCGCGCCCATGGGTCGGCGCTGTTCACGCGCGGCCAGACGCAGGCGCTCGTCACCGCGACGCTCGGCACGGCCAACGATGTGCAGCGGATGGACTCCATCGACGACGCCAAGGAGACCACCAAGGCGTTCATGCTGCACTACAACTTCCCGCCCTTCTCGACGGGTGAGGTGCGCCCGATGCGCGGCACCAGCCGCCGCGAGATTGGCCACGGCAACCTGGCCGAGCGCGCGGTGCAGGGCGTGCTCCCCGACTTCGCGGAGTTCCCGTACACGATTCGCATCGTGTCGGACGTGCTGGAGTCGAACGGCTCGTCCTCGATGGCCACGGTCTGCGGCGGTTCGCTGGCCTGCTTCGACGCGGGCATCCCGCTCAAGGGCGCCGTCGCCGGCGTGGCGATGGGGCTCATCAAGGAAGGGAAGAAGTACGCCGTGCTGACCGACATCCTGGGCACCGAGGACCACCTCGGCGACATGGACTTCAAGGTGGCCGGCACGAAGGATGGCATCACCTCCATCCAGATGGACATCAAGATCCAGGGGCTCGACCTCAAGATCATGGCCGAGGCGCTGGCGCAGGCCAAGCAGGGGCGCCTGCACATTCTGGGCGAGATGGGCAAGGCCATCGACGCGCCGCGCGCCGAGCTGAGCCCGTGGGCGCCGCGCATCGTGACGATGCACATCAACCCCGAGAAGATCGGCGACCTGATTGGCCCGAAGGGGAAGACCATTCGCGGCATCCAGGACGAGACTGGCGCCGAGGTGACGGTCGACGACACGGGTCTGGTGACGATCGCCGCGGTGGGCGGCGAGTCCATGGAGCGTGCGCGCCAGATGGTGGCGGCGATCACGGCGGAGCCGGAAGTGGGCCTGACGTACCAGGGCACGGTGAAGAGCGTGACGGCGTTCGGCGCCTTCATCGAGATCATGCCCGGGACGGAAGCGCTGCTCCACGTGTCGGAGATGCGCCACACGCGCGTCGAGAAGCCCGAGGACGTGGTGAAGAAGGGGGAAGTGGTGACGGTGAAGCTGGTGGAGCGCGACGAGCGCGGCCGCCTGCGCCTCTCCATGAAGGCCCTGATTCCGAAGCCGGGCGCGGACGCGGCGGCGCCGGCCGCACCGACGGCCGAGGGCGACGCGTACGCGGCGCCGGCTGCGGCGCCGGCCGAAGGCGAGTCCGAGCCGAAGCGCGAGCACAAGCCGCGTGAGGGCGGGGAGCACCGCGGCGGCCGTGGCGGACGCGGACGCGGGCCGCGGAAGTAGGCCAGCGGACGCGGGACGAGGCAGGTGAGGGGGACGGCGATGAGCCGTCCCCTTTGTCGTTGATAGACGGTGGACGGTGGACGGTGGACGGCGGACGGTGGACGGTGGAACAATGGTGCATTCGGGTTGCGGGGGCTTGTACCACGCCGTTGATTTGCCGCGATGACGGCGACCCCTGTAGTCCCCTCCGCGCGATCCGGCGCCGGCGTGCAGCGCACCGTGCTGCCGAACGGCCTGACGGTGCTCTCGGAGTTCTATCCGGGGGTGCGCTCTGTGGCGCTGGGCGCGTGGGTGCGTGCCGCGTCGGTGCACGAGGCGCCGGCGGTGATGGGCGTCTCCCACCTGCTGGAGCACCTCGTCTTCAAGGGGACGGAACGCCGCAGCGCGCACGACATCGCGCTGTCGCTCGAATCCTTGGGCGGGTCGCTCGATGCGTACACCTCGCGCGAGCACACGTCGTTCCAGGCGCGGGTGCTCGACGAGCACCTGAGTGTCGCAGCCGACGTGATGTTCGACCTGATGTTCCGGCCGTTGCTGCGCGAGGAAGATCTGCGGCTCGAGCGGCAGGTGGTGCTCGAGGAGATCTCGATGGTGGAGGACACCCCCGACGACCTGGTCTTCGAGCTGCACAATGAGGCGCTGTGGGGGACGCACCCGCTGGGATACTCCATCCTCGGCACGCGCGACACGGTGGGGGGGATGCGGCTCGACGACGTGCGTGCGCTGCACGCGCGGGCGTATCATCCGCCGCACGTGGTGGTGTCAGCGGCGGGCAACGTGACGCACGAGCACCTGCTCGAGGTGCTGTCCGACGCCGGTTGGGCCGACCTGCCAGGCGGTGACGGCACGCCGCTCCACGAGCCGCCGGCCTGCCCTCAACCGGCGCGGCGAAAGCACGTGGCCCGCGACGGGGCGCAGTGCCACGTGGTGCTCGGATCGGCGACGGTGCCGCACCGGGACGAGCGCCGGTACGCGCTGATGCTCGTCGACACGCTGCTGGGCGGCGGCATGAGCTCTCGTCTGTTCCAGAAGGTCCGCGAGGAGCTTGGACTCGCGTACAGCGTGTACACGTTCCAGAGCTTCCACTCGCACTCCGGCGCCCACGGCGTCTATGTCGGGACCGCGCCGGAGCGCCGCGCGGCGGCCCTCGATGCCGTGCAGGCGGAGCTGCGCCGCGTGGTGGACGAGGGAATTCCCGAACGCGAGCTGGCCCAGGGGCGGCAGCAACTGAAGGGCCAGATCACGCTGGGGCTGGAGAGCCCGGCCGCCCGGATGTACCGCCTGGCGTCAGTGGAGCTCTACCACGAGCCGTTCCGTCCGCTGGACGACGTGCTGCGCAGCATCGACGGCATCCACGCCGACGACGTGCGCGCGGTGTGCACGGATTTCTTCCATCCGGACGGGCAGACGGTGGTGAGCCTGGGGCCGGGGGCGTAGGGGCAGACGGGAGACGGGAGACGGGAGACGGGCGATAGGTGACGGGCGACGGGCTACGGGCGACGAGAGGCAACCGCGCCACGCACTGAACGGCCCACGGGAGTTTGCCTGACTCCGCCTAGGGGAAAAACGAGTGTCCGGCTTTCCGGGTCCTGTGGTAGAATTAAGCGTTGCATTACCTAGACCTTTCAACTCGCGATCATACTATGCGCATCGGCATCCCAAAGGAAATCAAGACGAACGAAAACAGAATCGCTTGCGTCCCGGCTGGCGTTGAAGCGCTGGTGTCGGCGGGCCACACCGTCTTCGTCGAGAAGACGGGCGGTGAGGGGAGCGGCTTCAGCGACGAGCAGTACGTCGCTGTGGGCGCGAAGATCCTCAACACCGCGGACGAGGTGTGGAAGGAAGCCGAGATGATCATCAAGGTGAAGGAGCCCATCGCGGTCGAGTGGCCGCGGATGAAGAAGGGGCAGACGATCTTCACCTATTTCCATTTCGCGGCGGATGAGGAGCTGACCAAGGCGCACCTCAAGTCCGGGGCAACCTGCATCGCGTACGAGACGGTGGAGCTGCCCAACGGCGAGCTGCCGCTGCTCACTCCGATGTCCGAGGTCGCTGGCCGGATGGCGACGCAGGAAGGGGCGAAGTACCTGGAGAAGCTCTACGGCGGCCGCGGCCTGTTGCTCGGCGGCGTCCCCGGCGTTTCGCCCGCCCACGTGGTGGTGCTCGGCGGCGGCATCGTCGGCATCAACGCGGCGAAGATGGCGGCGGGGATGGGGGCGCACGTGACGATCCTCGACCTGTCGCTGCCGCGCCTGCGCTACCTGAGCGACGTCATGCCGGCGAACGTGACGCTGATCCACAGCAACCGGCACAACATCCTCGAGGCGATCTCGACGGCCGACCTGGTGGTCGGTGGCGTGCTGATCCCCGGCGCCAAGGCCCCGAAGCTGATTCGGCGCGAGGACCTGAAGCTCATGAAGAAGGGCTCCGTGATCGTGGACGTCGCCATCGACCAGGGCGGCTGCGTGGAGACGATCAAGGCGACGACGCACCAGGATCCGGTCTACGTGGTGGACGACGTGATCCACTACGGCGTGGCCAACATGCCGGGCGGCGTACCGCGCACCTCGACGCTGGCGCTCACCAATGCGACGCTCCCCTACGCGCTGACGCTGGCGAACAAGGGGTGGAAGCAGGCGTGCAAGGACGACCGCGCGCTGCTGCTGGGCCTGAACGCCATTGACGGCAAGGTGACGTACAAGGGCGTGGCGGAAGCGTTCGGGATGGAGTATGTGTCGCCGGAGAAATTCCTCTAGAGACAGAGAACGACAGAGAACGACAGAGAACGACAGAAACAACAGAGGGTCCGGCGCGGGGCGCCGGGCCCTCTGGTGCATTTCGGGTGCGCGGGGGCGGGCGGCGGGGCGCGGGGAGGAGGCGCGACTTGTCGCCCTCCTACACGGCGCCTAACTTTCTTCGGTCCGCCGCCCTATATAGTTGTCGCCCCCAGCCGGCCGCGCTTGCCGCGGTCGCGCGTGAGCTTCGATGCGCTGGAATCTTCCGTTCCTCAGCTCCGGTTCGCTCTTTCCCGCCAACGCCATCGCCGTTGACCTCGGCACGGCGAACACGCTCGTGTACGTGAAGGGCGAGGGCATCGTCCTCAACGAGCCGTCCGTGGTCGCGATGGATCGCGAGACGAAGAAGATCAAGGGCGTGGGACTTGAGGCGAAGCGCATGCTCGGGCGCACGCCCGAGGGGATCACCGCGGTGCGCCCGATGAAGGACGGCGTGATCGCCGACTTCGACGTCACCGAGAAGATGCTGCGCTACTTCCTCGAGCTGATCATCGAGAAGCACGTCTTCCGCGTGAAGCCACGCGTGATCGTCTGCGTGCCCTCGGGCATCACCGAGGTGGAGAAGCGCGCGGTGCGCGACTCGGCGCTCGGCGCGGGCGCGAAGGAAGTGTTCATGGTCGCCGAGCCGATGGCCGCGGCGATCGGCGTGGGTCTGCCGGTGGAGACGCCGACGGGCAACATGGTGATTGACATCGGCGGCGGCACGACGGAGATCGCGGTCATCGCGTTGAGCGGCATCGTGAGCGACACGTCCATCCGCACCGGCGGTGACGAGATCGACACGAGCATCGTGCAGTTCATGCGCTCGGTCTACAACCTGCTGATCGGCGAGCCGACGGCGGAGATGATCAAGATCCAGGTGGGGTCGGCGGCTCCGATGGGCGAGGAGCGCGAGATGGAAGTGAAGGGGCGCGACCTCGTGTCGGGGATCCCGAAGACGGTGCGCGTCCACAGCGCGGAGATCCGCGACGCGATGCAGCAGCCGATCCAGCAGATCGTGGACGCCGTGCGGCGCGCGCTCGAGATCACGCCGCCGGAACTGGCCAGCGACATTGTGGACCGCGGCATCGTGATGACGGGCGGCGGGGCGCTCATCCGCGGCCTCGACGTGCTGCTCACGCAGGAGACCGGCCTGCCGATCCATGTCGACGAGGACCCGCTGACGTGCGTGGTGCGCGGCACGGGGCGCATCCTCGACGACGAAGAGAAGTACTGGTCGGTCCTCTCGACGTAGCCCACGGTGCCGCGCCCGGCACGCTCCTCCTCGCGGATAGACCAGGCGATGCTCGTCGCCTGCGTGCTGCTGTCCCTGACCGCGCTCGTCCTGCCTCCGGAGCCACGGTCGACGGTGGCCAGTGCGCTGCGCGGGACGGTAGTGGTGCCGCTCGCCGCGCTGCAGGAGCGCGCCGAGGTGTCGCGGCGGGCAGTGCTGGCCTACGATGCGGCCGTGCGGGTCGCCGACAGCGTGCGCCTCGAGGCCTCGCAGGCAGACGTCGTCGCCGCTGAGAACGAGCGGCTGCGGCGCCTGCTCGGGCTGGGCGCGGCGCTCAAGTGGGGCTTCGTGCCGGCCGAGGCGCTGCACGGTCGCGGCCTGGGGGATGACTACACGATGACGCTGACCGTCGGACGCGACGAGGGCGTCGAGCCGTTCAGCGCGGTGGTCGCGCCCGACGGTCTTGTGGGGATGATCGAGCGGGTTGATGCGCGGTCGTCCGTCGCGATCGTCGGGCCGCACCCGGACTTTCGTGTGAGCGCGATGTCGGCGGACGGCTCGTCCTTCGGCATCGTCTACCCGCACCTGGGCTCGGGGGCGACGCGCTTCCTGCTCGAGCTGCGCGGCGTGGCGTTCCGCAGTGCGCTGCGGCCCGGGACGCTGATCGTGAGCGCGGGACTCGGCGGGGTGTATCCCCGTGGCATCCCGGTGGGGACGGTGCTCAGCGAGATCAACACGGCGGAGGGTTGGGCGCGCAGCTACCTGCTGCGTCCCGCCGTGCGCCCGGCCGACGCGACGTCGGTGATGGTGCTGCAGCCGCGGCGGTCGAAGGAGGGCGTCGCGACGGCGTGGCAGACGGCGGTGGACAGCGCGCTGCGGCTCGTGGTGTCGGCGGGCGACTCGCTCGCGCGGCGCCGCGCCGACTCGTTGGCGACAGCGGAGCGCAAGCGCCTCGACTCGCTGCAGGCCCTGCAGCCGCGCCCGGATTCCGCGGTGCCGCCGGAGGGCCGGCCATGAATGCGGCTCGTGGGCTTTGGTTCGCGCTGCTTTTCGTCGCGCTCGTCGTGCTGCACTACACGCTGCGCCCGGTGCTCGATTGGCGCGCGTCGATCGACTTCCTGGCGATCGCGGTGCTGCTGGTGGCGGTGCGCGCGCGCCCGGGCGTGGCGGCGCTGGTCGGGTTCGCCGTGGGGATCACGTCCGATGCGCTGACGCCCGGCGCGTTCGGCGCGGGGGCGCTGGCGTTCAGCCTGATCGCGTTTACCGCGTCGAAGCTGAAGGCGGCGTTCTTCGCCGACAACCTGCTGCTGAACGCCATCTTCGTCTTCCTCGGCAAGTGGCTGGGTGACCTCATCTACCTGGCGGCGGAGCGGCGCCTTGGGGCGAGCGAGTTCCTCGCGCAAGCGCTGCTCTGGTCCCCGATGGCCGCGGCGGTGACGGCTGTCGTGGGGCTCGGTGTCTTCCTGGCCGCGCGGCCCGTGATGGGGGCGCCGCGGGGATGAGCTTTCATCCGAACGACGTCCAGCGGCGCGCGCGGCTCGCCTCCGCGGCGATCTTCCTCGCGACCGTCTTTCTGGCCGGGTCGTTCTTCCGCACGCAGGTGCTCCAGCATTCGCAGTACGCGCTGCAGTCCGAGGAGAATCGCCTGCGCGAGGTGCCGCTCCCGGCGCCGCGTGGCGTGATCTACGACCGCAACGGACTGATCCTCGCGGAAAACCTCCCGGGCTACTCGGTGTCGCTGCTTGCGCCGGGCGTCGATTCACTGCGCGCCGCGCTCCAGCGGTTGTCCGGCACGATTCCGCTCTCGCCCGAGCAGGTCAACCAGGCGGTGCGCCGGTTCCGGCGCGCGCCGAACCGCCCGGCCGTGATCTTCCCCGACGCGTCCTTCGACGTGGTCTCCGTGCTCGAGGAGCATCGGGTCGAGTTCCCCGGGCTGATCATCCAGAGCTCGCCCAAGCGCTACTACCCCGACGGGCCGGCGATGGCGGCGTTCGTCGGCTACACCGGCGAGATCAACGAGGCTGAACTGGCCAGCCCGACGTTCACGGGATACAAGGCCGGCCAGCAGGTGGGCAAGGACGGGTTGGAGCGGCAGTATGAGGCGCTGCTGCGCGGGCGGGAGGGGACGCGCTTCGTCGAGGTGGACGCGCGCGGGCGCGTCGTGCGCGAGGCGGGCGCGCGGCAGGATCTGCGGCCGGAGGCCGCGCCGCCCCTGTACACCAACATCGACCTCGATCTCCAGCGGTTCGTCGTGGAGATCTTCGGCGACTCGCTGGTCGGCGGCGTGGTGGCGATGGAGCCGAAGACCGGCGCCGTGCTTGCCTTGCACTCGGCGCCCACGTTTGACCCGAACCGGTTCATCGGCGGCATCCCCGCCGACTACTGGCGCGCCCTGAACGAAGACGGCCGTCGCCCGCTGTACAACAAGGCGATCAAGGGAACGTACGCCCCCGCGTCAACCTGGAAGCTGGCGACCGCCGTGATGGCTATCGAACAGGGCCTCGTCGCCCTCGACGACCACATGCCGGTGGCGTGCGCGGGCGGATATCAGTACGGCAACCGCCGGTTCAAGTGCTGGGACAAGAAGGGGCACGGCAACGTGACGCTTGCGCAGGCGATCGAAGTGTCCTGCGACGTGTACTTCTATCAGCTCGGGCTCAAGATCGGGCTCTCGCGCCTCGTCGCGGGCGGCATCGAGATGGGGGCGCGGGAGCGCTCGGGAATCGATCTGCCATCGGAGACGCGATCCCTGTTTCCGAGCGCGCCGGCGGTCGAGTACTACAACCGCCGGTTCGGGGCGCGCGGCTGGAGCAACGCCGTGTCGCTGAATCTCGCCATCGGACAGGGCGAGAACTCCCAGACCGTGGTGAACATGGCGCGCTTCTACTCGGCGCTGGCCACGGATGGACGTGCGGCGCAGCCGCGCATCGTCCGCGGCGAGGCCGTGCACGTCCCGATGTTCCGCCTCGAGAGTGAGCAGTTGGATGGCGTGCAGAAGGCGCTGGCCGGCGTGGTGCAGCGCGGCACGGCCGCGGCCTCGCAGCTGCGGGGGGTGATGCTCGCGGGCAAGACCGGCACGGCGCAGAACCCGCACGACCCGAACCGCGACCACGCCTGGTTCGTGGGCTTCGCGCCGGCGGATGACGCCCGCATCGTCGTGGCGGTGATGCTCGAGTTCGGCCTCCACGGCTCGCGGGCCGCGCGCATCGCCTCCAAGATCATCGAGCACTATTTGCGGGTGCGGCCGGAGCAGGCATTGAGCACGGAGGGCGATTGACCCCCGTGCGCCGCCGCCTGGCGGACCCGACGCTGGTCGCCATCGCGCTCGCGCTCTCGCTCTTCGGCATCGCGATGGTGTACAGCGCGGGGCAGACCGATGTGCCGACGGCAGTGGCCAAGGTGTACCGGCAGCAGATCGTGTGGTTCGTCCTCGGCCTGACGGTGGCCTACGCCATCAGCCGGGCTTCGGTGCGCTTCCTCGACTGGGTCACCGTCCCGGCCTACGCCAGCTCGCTCGTGCTCCTCTTCCTGCTCCTGTTCATCGGCGCCGGGGCAGGAACGGCGGCGAGCACCAAGAGTTGGCTGGCCATCGGCGGCGTGCGGCTCGGCCAGCCGTCGGAGCTGGCCAAAATCGCTGTCGTGCTGATGCTCGCGCGGTTGCTCGCGTCGAGGAAGACGGCCCCGAAGTCGCTGATCGACCTTTGGCAGCCGGCGCTGGCCGTCTTCGTGCCGTGGGTCCTGATCATGCGCCAGCCGGATCTGGGCACGGGCATCGTCTTCGTCGGGATCTTCTTCGCGATGCTGTTCTGGGCGGGGGCCTCGTGGCAGTTGCTGGTGCTTGTCGCGAGCCCGGTGGTGAGTCTGGTGCTCGCGTTCAGCACCGGGCTCTGGGGGGCGTGGTTCCTGGTGCTCATCGCGCTGGTGCTGTGGTACAAGCCGTACTTGTTGGAAGGCGTGGTCGTCGTGCTCGCCAATGTCGTGACGGGCGTCGTCGCGCCGATCCTGTGGGACCGGCTGAATCCGTACCAGCAGAAGCGACTGCTCGTCTTCCTCGACCCGTCTACGGATCCGCAGGCGTCGGGCTATCACGTCATCCAGTCGCAGGTCGCCATCGGGTCGGGGGGGTGGCTGGGGAAGGGGTTCACGCAGGGAAGCCAGAAGCGTCTCGCCTTCCTTCCGGCGCAGCACACCGATTTCATCTTCCCCGTGGTCGGGGAGGAGCTGGGCTTTCTTGGCGTGACGATCGCGCTGGCGCTCTTCCTGTTCCTGCTGCTGCGGTCGGTGCGCATCGCGGCGCGTTCCGCGGATCCGTTCCCCAGTCTCGTGGCCTTTGGCTTGGTCTCCGCCTGGTTCGTGCACATCGTCGTCAACATCGGCATGACGCTGAACCTGCTGCCGATCACGGGCATCCCGCTGCCGTTCTTCAGCTATGGCGGGTCGTTCATGTTGATGTGCTGGTTGAGCGTGGGGATGCTGGGGCGCATCTCGAGCGAGGGGAGAGGGCCGGCGGATACGCTGGTCATCTGAGCAGCGCGGAACGGGGAGGGGGTAGGGGCGAGGGGACGAGGGTGGGGTAGCGGAACGTGCGAGGGGGCGCGTCCCTCTTCACCCTCCTCAGCCCTCGTCCCCACGCCTCTACCCCCTCCCCGTTCCGGACGGTCCCGTCCCCTAACTCCTTGCGGTTGAATGTGATCTGCATCACCTTTCGTTCTTATGGCTTGGTTCCGCAAGGAGAAGAAGCCTCGAGAACCGCGTCGTGAGCGGCTGGAGATCCCGCCCGACGTTTGGGAGAAGTGCGAGGCGTGTGGGCATACGGACATCCGCGAGAAGCTCGTTCGGCACTGGCACGTGTGCCCGTCCTGCGACTTCCACCGGCGGATGCGCGCGCACGAGTACGTCGCGTTGCTGCTTGACGCTGGCTCGGTCGAGGAGACCGAGGTCGACCTCAAGTCCGTCGACCCGCTGCTCTTCCCGGACTACCCGGCACGGCTGAAGAAGGCGCTGGGGAGCGCTGGCGACACGGACGCGATCCTGACGGCGACGGGGACGATGGAGAAGATGCCCGTGAACCTCGGGGTCATGGACTTCGCGTTCATGGGCGGCTCGATGGGCTCGGTCGTGGGGGAGAAGATCGCCCGGCTGGCCCAGCGCTCCCTGGAGAAGAAGTTCCCGCTCATCATCGTGTCGGCATCGGGCGGGGCGCGCATGCAGGAAGGGGTCCTGTCGCTGATGCAGATGGCCAAGACCTCGGCCGTGCTCTCGCAGCTCAGCGATCGCCGTATTCCCTATGTCTCGATCCTCACCAATCCAACGACCGGGGGCGTCAGCGCCTCCTTCGCCATGCTTGGCGACGCCATTCTCGCGGAACCGGGTGCCGTGATCGGCTTTGCCGGACCGCGGGTCATTCGGCAGACGCTTGGGCAGGACCTGCCCGAGGGATTCCAGACGGCGGAGTTCCTGCTGGATCGCGGCATGGTGGACGCGGTGGTGCACCGGCACCAACTGAAGGCGACCGTTGGCCGGCTGTTGGCGCATATGAGCCTGAAGCCGGTCGCGTCAGCCTGGGAGACGGCCTAGGGCCGGACGGGTGCGGTGGCCAGGACGCTAAAGACGTACCACGACGCGCTCGATTTCCTCTACGCGCGCACGACCGGCAAATGGAAGCTCGGACTGGAGCGCGTCGAGGCGTTGCTGAGCGCGCTCGGCGATCCGCACGCCTCGTTGCGCGCCCTGCACGTCGCCGGGACGAACGGGAAGGGAAGTGTGTGCGCGACGCTCGACGCGGTGCTGCAGGCGCGCGGCCTGCGCGTCGCGCGCTACACCTCCCCGCACCTCGTGGACTTTCCCGAGCGGTTCCTCGTGAACGACACGCCGGTCGCCAGCGATCGAATCGTCGATTGGGTGACGCGCTGGACGCCCGAGGTCGAGCGCCTCGGCGCGACGTTCTTCGAGGCCACGACCGCGATGGCCTTCCAGTTCTTCGCCGAGGACGGCGTAGACGTCGCGGTGATCGAAACGGGGCTCGGCGGTCGGCTCGATGCGACCAACGTCCTGCGTCCCCTCGTGGCTGGAGTCACAAACATCCAGATCGATCACGTCGAGTATCTGGGGGCGACGCGAGAGGAAATCGCGGTCGAGAAGGCGGGGATCTTCAAGCGCGGCGTGCCGGCTATCGTGGGGGAGCCGGAGGTCGGGATCCGCGCGCTGCTCGTTTCGCACGCCGTGGCGCACGGCGCGTCGCCGGTGCGGTCCGTCTTCGCGGAGTCCTCGATTGAGTCACTGACCGTGTCGGCGACCGGAACGGAGTTCACGCTCCGCCGGGACAACACGGTGCGCCGGGTCCGCACGCCGCTCGTGGGGCGCCATCAGGCGCACAACGCCGCGGTGGCGCTGACGATGCTCGAGGAACTCCCGGACGACCTTCGCCCCGACGCCGCGACGGTAGATGAAGGACTTTCGCGCGTCGCGCTCCCAGGACGGTTCCACAAGGTCGGCAAGCACGTCTTCGACGTGGCGCACAACCCAGACGGCTCACGCGTGCTGGCCCGGACGCTGGACGAGACACGCCTGCCGCGGCCGGTGGTGGCGCTGTTCAGCGTGCTCAGCGACAAGGACTGGGCCGCGATGATGGCCGCGCTGGCGCCCCACGTGGACCGGTTCATTCTGACGAACACGCCGACGTCCCCACCGAGCCGCACGTGGGACATCACGGCGGTCATGGCACACGCGCGCGCGAACGGCTGGACGGCCGAGGTCGTGCGCGACTTCGACCGGGCACTGGCCCGGGCGACGGAGGAAGGCGAGACGGTGCTCGTGACGGGGAGTTTTCACACCGTCGGCGATGCGATGGTCCGCCTCGGCGTGCTGCCCGCGCCGTAGACGCCGCGGGCGCATTTTCCTCCGATTCGTGGTTGCCGGGCCGTGCCACGTCCGGGTAATTTATATGGATGGCATCGAAGGGCCCGCTTCCCGGCTTCCGCGACTTCTATCCTGAGGATCTCGCGCGCCGCACGATGATCTTCCGTGCGTGGCGCGCGGTGGCGCGCCAGTACTCGTTCGTGGAGTACGACGGGCCGCCGCTGGAGCCCCTGGAGCTGTACACCGCGAAGAGCGGGGACGAGATCGTCGGGCAGCTCTACAGCTTCGAGGACAAAGGCGGCCGCGCCGTCTCCCTGCGCCCGGAGATGACGCCGACGTTCGCCCGCATGGTGGCCGCGCGCGCGAACGCACTGCCCAAGCCCGTCCGGTGGTTCTCGATTCCGCAGCTCTTCCGCTACGAGCGCGCCCAGCGAGGGCGCCTGCGCGAGCACTTCCAGCTGAACGTGGACATCGTCGGCGAACCCAGCGCCCTTGCCGACGCGGAGCTGCTGGGCGTGGCCATCGACATCATGCGGGAACTCGGACTCGGGCCGCAGGACGTGCGTGCGCGGGTGAGCGACCGCCGCCTGCTGAACGCCGTTCTCGACGCCATCGGCGTGACCGACGGACAGCGGGGCGTGGTCTACGGCGTGCTCGACAAGGTCGAGCGCCAGCCGCACGAGGTGTCGCGCGAGAAGCTCGAGGCCGCGGGGTTGGTGCCGCGCCAGGTGGAGCAGGTGATGGCGCTCGCGGACGTCTCATCGCTGGCCGATCTGGAGCGCGATTTCGGACACGTGGAGGGGGCGCGCGCGGCGATCGCGCAGTTCGGGACGTACCTGGACCACCTGCATTCGCTCGGTCTCGATGCCTGGGTGGACGTGGATCTCTCGATCGTTCGTGGGCTGGCGTACTACACCGGCACCGTGTTTGAGCTCTTCGATGCGCGCGGGGAGCTGCGCGCGATCTGCGGCGGCGGGCGCTACGACAACCTGCTCGGCCAACTGGGCGGCGTGGACCTTCCCGCGCTCGGGTTCGGAATGGGCGACGTCGTGCTCGGCGAACTGCTGAAGGCCCGTGGGCTGTTCGACGACGCGGCCGGCGATGGACCGGACTTCTGGGTGGTCAGCACGGAGCAGTCGCCGCCTTCGGCCGTGCTGCGAGCGGCGGCGACGCTGCGTCGCCTGGGCTACGCGGCCGAGTACGTGCTGAACGAAGAGAAGCTGCGCACGCAGAAGTCCTCGGCGCAGATCAAGGCCGCGGAGCGCGCCGGCGCGGCGTGGCTGATGGTGGTGCGCGACGAGATGCGCGCCGAAGTCCGCCCGCTGGCGCGCACGCCCGGCGAGGCGGCCCGCGACGGCACGGAGATCTCCCTGCAGGATCTGATGGACCCCGAGCGCGGATTCGCCGCGCTCGCCGAGGCGGGGGTGCCCGCCCCGCGTGAAGACTGACTCCACGACCGATGGCTGACGACAAGAAGCTGACGACCCGCGCCGAGGACTTCAGCGCGTGGTACAACGAACTGGTGCTGCGCTCGGAACTGGCCGACTACTCGCCGGTGAAGGGCTCGATGGTCATTCGCCCCAACGGCTATGGCATCTGGGAGCGCATGCAGCGCGCCCTGGACGACATGTTCAAGGCGACGGGACACCAGAACGCCTACTTCCCGCTCTTCATCCCGGAGAGCTTCCTGCACAAGGAAGCGGAGCACGTGGAGGGATTCGCGCCCGAGTGCGCCGTGGTGACCCACGGCGGGGGCAAGAAGCTCGAGGAGCCGCTGGTGGTGCGGCCGACCTCTGAGACGATCATCTACCACATGTACGCGAAGTGGGTGCAGAGCTATCGCGATCTGCCCATCCTCATCAATCAGTGGGCCAACGTGGTGCGCTGGGAGATGCGCACGCGTCTCTTCCTGCGCACGCTCGAGTTTCTCTGGCAGGAAGGGCACACGGCGCACGCGACGCACGACGAGGCCGAAGAGGAGACGCTCAAGATCCTGGGCGTGTACCGCACCTTCGCCGAGCAGTGGATGGCCATGCCGGTGATCACCGGGCTGAAGACGAACAGCGAGAAGTTCGCGGGCGCCCTGCGCACGTACTGCATCGAGGCCATGATGCAGGACAACAAGGCGCTGCAGGCGGGGACGTCGCACAACCTGGGGCAGAACTTCGCCAAGGCGTTTGAGCTGCAGTTCCAGGACGAGAACGGGCAGATGGCGCACGCGTGGAACACCTCGTGGGGGGTGAGCACGCGCCTGATCGGCGGCCTGGTGATGACGCACGGTGATGACATCGGCCTGCGGGTGCCGCCACGGCTGGCGCCGATCGAGATCGTGATCGTGCCGATCTGGAAGAACGACGACGAGAAGGCGCGGCTCACCGAGGCGGCGCTGCGGGTGAAAGCGGAACTGGTGGAGTGGACCGGGCGCGGGGCGACGGATCGCCTGCGCGTGCACGTGGACCTGCGCGATGGCATGCGCTCGGGCGCCAAGTACTACGAGTGGGAGCTGCGCGGCGTCCCGCTGCGCTTCGAACTGGGCCCCAAGGACCTGGAGAAGCAGGCGGTCTTCGCGGCGCGACGCGACACGCGGGCCAAGCAGAGCCTCCCGATGGACGGCCTGCCTGCGGCCGCCGCCGCGCTGCTCGAGACGATCCAGCAGGACATGTTCCGCGCGGCGGTGGAGCGCCGCGAGGCGAACAGCGTGCGCGGCATCCCTTCCTACGACGCGTTCAAGGCCTTGATGGATGGCGCGGGCGGGTTCGTATACGCCGGCTGGTGCGGGAGCGACGCGTGCGAAGCGAAGGTGAAGGAGGAGACGAAGGCCACCATCCGGTGCATTCCGGACGCGGAGTTCCGCAGCGCGGAGGCGCCGGCCACGTGCCTTCGTTGCGGCGCGCCGTCGCAGGCCGAGGCCGTGTGGGCGAAAGCGTACTAGGGCGACCGTACCAGCATCGGGACGGCGCCCTGTGGTGCGACGGGGTGCCGCTCGAGGCGATCGCGACCGCGGTGGGCACGCCGGCCTACGTCTACAGCGCGAACGCCCTGCGTGAGCGCTTCCGCGCGCTCGACGGCGCGCTCGCCGGCATCCCGCATCGGATCCATTACTCGCTGAAGGCCAACAGCAGCCGCGGCCTGCTGCAGGTGCTGCGCGCCGAAGGGTGCCGCGCCGACGTCGTGTCGGGTGGCGAGCTGATGCGCGCCCTGCGGGCCGGCTTTCCGTCGGAGCACATCATCTTCGGCGGGGTCGGGAAGCGAGCTGACGAGATTCGCGCTGCGCTCGAGGCCGACATCCTTCTGCTCAACGTGGAGTCGGCGGCGGAACTGGACGTCATTGAGAGCGAGGCGCGAGCCCTGGGCAGGCGGGCGCGCGTCGGGATTCGCGTGAATCCCGAGGTGCATGTCGCCAACGCCCACGAGTTCATCGCCACGGGATCGCGCGGACACAAGTTCGGCATTCCGTGGGGGGATGTGCCCGGTGTGGCGGATCGGGTGCTCGCGTCGCCCCATCTCGAGCTCGTGGGGCTCGACATGCACGTGGGCTCGCAGCTGCTGTCCCTGGCGCCGTACACCGACGGCGTGCGGCGGCTGAGCGACCTCGCGCGGGCGTTGCAGGGGCGCGGCGCGCCGCTGCGTTTCTTCGACGCGGGCGGGGGGCTCCCCGCGCGTTACGACGACGAGGCGGCGCCCGACTTGACCCTCTTCGCCGAGACGATCGTCCCCGCCGTGCGCTCGCTCGGGCTCGAGCTCATCGTCGAGCCCGGGCGCTTCGTGGTGGCGGAGTCCGGCATCCTGCTGACGCGCGTTCTGTATCGGAAGCCGAGCGGCGGGACCGATTTCGTCATCTGTGATGCCGGGATGTCGGACCTGCTGCGGCCGTCGCACTACGACGCGTACCACGCCATCGACGCGGTGCGGCCGCGCGGGGCGAGGGCCACGGTGGATGTGGTCGGACCGATCTGCGAGACAGGAGACTTCCTCGCGCGCGATCGGGAGATGGACGACGCCCGGCCTGGTGACCTGCTGGCGGTACACACGACCGGGGCGTACGGTTACGTGATGGCGCTGACCTACAACACGCGCCCGCGGGCTCCGGAGGTGCTGGTGGACGGAACGCGGTGGGGCGTGATCACCCGCCGTGAATCGCTGGATGACCTGGTCCGGCTCGAGGCCGAGACCGTGGAATGGAGGGAGGGGTGATGCGCATCGGACTGATCAGCGACACCCACGATCGCGTGCCGGCGGTGGCTGCGCTCCTGAGGGAGTTCCAGGTGCGCGGCGTCGAGATGATCCTGCACGCTGGGGATTTCTGCTCGCCCTTCTCGCTACTGCCGTTCCAGCAGGACGCGGCACCGATGGTGGGCGTCTTCGGCCGCAACGACGGGGATCGCGAGGGGCTCCGCCAGAACGCCGCTCAGTGCCTCGCGTGCGAGCTGTTCGAAGCACCCCACTCGACCCAGATCGGCGAACACAAGATCCTGCTCACGCACGACCTCGCCGACGTGACGGAGCGGTCCATGCTCGCGCATACCCTGGTCGTGCACAGCAATGCGCATCGCCAGGAGATGAAGATGCGGGGGGAGACCCTGATCGTGAGCCCCGGCGAGGCGTGCGGGTGGGTCTATGGGGCGCCGTGCGCGGCGATCCTCGATCTCGACTCCAAACACGTGGAGTTTGTCAAGCTTGATGGGGCGGAGTGGAAGCGTTAGAGGGTGGACGGTAGACGGTGGACGGTGGACGGTAGACGACGGATGGCAGATGGCAGATGGCTGATGGCAGATGGCGGATCTCAACGGGCCTTTCGTGTCGCGCATACTGATTCTTGATTGCGGGTCGCAGTTCACACAGTTGATCGCGCGGCGCGTGCGCGAGGCGCACGTGTACTGCGAGATCCATCCGCCCACGCGCTCACTGGAGTGGATTCGCGCGTGGAATCCCTCGGGCATCATCCTGTCTGGCGGGCCGAGTTCAGTCACGGACGATGGGGCGCCCGCCTTCGAGAAGGGCATCCTCGAGTTGGCGCCGATTCTCGGCGTCTGCTACGGCATGCAGTGGATCGCGCACGCCGAGGGTGGGGCGGTGGTGGCGGGCGGCGGGCGCGAGTACGGACGCGCCGACGTGCAGGTGGTTGAGCCCGCTGGGCTGTTCGCGGGGTTCGACGCGGGCGAGAAGACCATCGTGTGGATGAGTCACGGCGACCACGTGGAGGCGCCGCCGCCAGGGTACATCGTCACGGCACGCTCGGACCGGGTGATCGCTGGCTTCCGGCACCAGTCGAAGCCGATTCACGCTATCCAGTTCCATTCCGAGGTCGCGCACACGGTGCGCGGCCCGGAGATCATCCAGAACTTCCTGTTCGGCGTCTGCGGCTGCGCGCCAGACTGGACGCCGGGTCACTTCATCGACATCGAGGTGGCGAAGATCCGAGCGCTCGTTGGCGACCGCCATGTGATCTGCGGGCTGTCGGGCGGCGTGGACTCGTCAGTGGCGGCGGCGCTGGTGCACAAGGCGATCGGCGATCAACTGACGTGCATCTTCGTGGACACGGGGCTCCTGCGTCTCCACGAACGTGAGCAGGTGGAGCGCACGATGGGGCGGCATCTGGGGATCAAGCTCGTGACCGTGCGCGCCGAGGACCGTTTCCTTGGGGCGCTCGCTGGCGTGCGAGATCCTGAAACGAAGCGCAAGATCATCGGCCATACGTTCATCGACGTGTTCGAGGAAGCGGCCGCCCGCGAAGGCCAAGGGGCGGAGTTCCTCGTGCAGGGGACGTTGTATCCCGACGTGATCGAGTCGGTGAGCGCGAAGGGCGGCCCAAGCGCGACCATCAAGACGCACCACAACGTAGGCGGGCTGAAGCCGGACATGGCCTTCACGCTCATCGAACCGCTGCGCGAGTTGTTCAAGGATGAGGTGCGCAACGTCGGACGCGAACTCGGCTTGCCCGAGGAGATGGTCGGCCGGCATCCGTTCCCGGGACCCGGGCTCGCGATCCGCGTGCTGGGCGAGGTGGACTACGAGAGCGTGGAGACGCTGCGGCAGGCGGACGCCATCTACCTCGAGGAGATTCGCGCGGCCGGATTGTACGACGCCATCTGGCAGGCATTCGCGGTCTTTCTCCCCGTGCGCTCGGTGGGCGTGATGGGCGACGGCCGGACCTACGAGAATGTCGTCGCGCTGCGCGCGGTGACGAGCACGGACGGCATGACCGCCGACTGGTTCGCGTTTCCGCAGGATGTGCTCGGCCGCATCTCGAACCGCATCATCAACGAGGTGCGCGGCGTCAACCGGGTGGTGTACGACATCAGCTCCAAGCCGCCGGCGACGATCGAGTGGGAGTAGCGCACCGGCGCTCCTTTTCCTGGCCCACGCGCGCCGAACTGCGCGAGATGCTCGGCATCGCCGCCCCGGTGGTGGTGGTGCAGGTCGGGCTGCAGGCGATGGGGTTCGTGGATACGCTGATGGTCGGGCGCTTGTCCGCCGACGCGCTGGGCGGCGTTGCGCTGGGCAACTTCTACTTCTACAACATCGCGATCCTCGGCATGGGGACGTTGATGGCGCTCGACCCGGTGGTCTCCCAGGCCATCGGCGCCGGCGACCAGCCGGCGGCGCGGCGCGGTATCCAGCGTGGCGTGCTGCTCGCTGTCGTGATCAGCGTGCTGGTGGCGCTGGCGTTCACCGCGAGCGGACCGGCCCTCCTGCTGCTCCGACAGCCCAGTGAGGTCGTGCCGCTTGCCCGACAGTACGTGGAGATCAGCGCCGCGGGCTTGCTGCCGTTCTTCGTCTTCGTTGTGCTGCGGCAATCGATGCAGGCGATGCTCAGCGTCCGGCCGGTCCTCGTGGCGGTGGTGGTCGCGAACGTCGTGAATGTGGCCGCCAACTGGGTGCTGATCTTCGGCAACCTCGGCGCGCCCGCCCTGGGCGTGGCCGGATCGGCGTGGTCCACGGTGCTCGCGCGCTGGGTGATGCTCGTCACGCTGCTGGGCGTCGGGTGGGGGCCGCTGCGCCCGCACCTGACCGGATCTTGGCGCATGGCGTTCGAGTGGGGGCCGCTGTGGCGCACGGTTCAACTCGGCGCTCCCATCGGATTCCAGTGGTTCTTTGAAGCCGGCGCATTCGCCGTCGCCACGTTGATGTTCGGCTGGCTGGGGACGGTGCCACTCGCCGCCCACGAGGTGGCGCTCAGTCTTGCGTCCCTCACGTTCATGGTGCCGGTGGGCTTCTCGGTGGCGGCGGCGGCGCTGGTTGGGCAGGCGGTCGGCCGAGCCGACCTGCCCTCGGCACGGCGGCATGCGGCGGGTGCGTGGGTGCTGGGCGTGGGCTTCATGGCAACCAGCGGCCTGCTCATGCTCTCGTTCCCCGGCGCGATCGCTGGGTGGTTCACGGCAGACGCAGCGGTGAGCCAGATGGCGACCAGCCTGATCGTGATCGCCGGCGTCTTTCAGGTCTTCGACGGCACGCAGGCGGTCGCGAGTGGGCTCGCCCGCGGCACGGGCGACACGAAAGTGCCGATGCTCCTCCATCTCCTGGGTTTTTGGGGGATTGGCGTGCCGCTCTCCGGCTGGCTCGGTTTCCGCACGAGCTTGGGAGGGGCCGGGATCTGGTGGGGGCTGACCTCGGGGCTGATCGTCGCGGCGCTCTTGCAGGCGTGGCGTGTGCAGCGGCGGCTACGCGGCGACATCTCCCGCGTTCGCGTCGAAGACGGCGGGGCGGGGCATTAGCGAAAAGACGGGCGGCGCGCCGACGCGCGCCGCCCGAAGCTCGTCTCGATCGAACGCCGCGCGCACCGCGGCGACGGTGTCCGCTAGATCCCCTTCTCCTCGAGGAGCTTCATGAACTCCGCGGGCTGGGTCAGCTTGAGGAGGCGGTCGGGGAGATCGGGTTCCTTCGAGAACTGGGCGATCTTGCCGAGCACGGGGAGATACTGGTTGGAAACCTCGAGCGGCGGCGCGACGATCAGGAAGAAGAAGTGGACCGGCTGACCGTCCATCGCTTTGAAGTCGATGCCGTCCCGCTTCCTGCCGAACGCCACCCGCAGCTTGCTGACCACCAGCGAGCGGCAGTGCGGAATGGCGATGCCGCGGCCGATGCCCGTGGAGCCGAGATTCTCGCGGCGCTTGAGCATCTTGAACAGCATCTGCTCGTTCTTGTCGTCGAGGCCGAGCAGGCCGATCAGTTCCTTGAGGATGTCGTCCTTGGTGGTGCCGACGAGATCGAGCTTGACGGCATCTTCGGCAAAAAATTCGCGCAGTTCCATTCGAGACCCCGGAGGCACAGGCATGTCGTTACTACGGCGAAGGTAACTCGCGGCGCGAATGAAGTCAAATCGTTTTGTTGCACGGACTTGGCCTTCCAATTAAGTTGATTGGGATGCCCCGTTTTCCCTTTCAGGTTTCCTCGGACGTTCCTGTCTTCCTGGCGCCGATGGCGGGGGTGTCGGAGTCCCCATTCCGACGCCTGTGCCGCCGCTTTGGCGCGGATGTGGTCGTGACGGAGTTCCTTTCGGCAGAGGGCATTCGCCGGGAGAACGAGGCGACCCTGGGCAAGCTCAAGTTCTCGGCGGACGAGCGGCCAATTGGGGTGCAGATCTTCGGCGCCGAGCCCCCGGCCATGGGGGACGCCGCGCGGCTCGTGACCGAGTTGTTCGAGCCCGACTACATCGACATCAATTTCGGCTGTCCGGTGAAGAAGGTGGTTCGCCGCAACGGGGGGTCGGGGTGTCTCCGCGACCTTGATCTGGTTCAGTCCGTGATCCGCGCGGTAGCCGCGGCGACACATCTGCCGGTGACGGTCAAGATTCGGAGCGGGTGGAGCGAAGAGCTGCGCGATCCGGTGGGCATCGCGTTGCGTTGCCAGGATGCCGGGGCCCGTATGCTTGCCCTTCACGCGCGAACGCGCACGCAGATGTACACCGGGTCGGCCAACTGGGATGAGATCGCGCGCGTCACGGAGGCGCTCGACATTCCGGTCATCGGCAACGGCGACATCAAGCACTCGGCCGACGCGCTGCGCCTGTGGCAGCACACCGGATGTGCCGGGGTGATGATCGGCCGTGGGGCGTTCGGCCAGCCGTGGATCTTCCGGGAGGCGCGGGCGCTCATTGACGGCACGCCCGTTCCCGAAGCGCCGGACGTCCACGGTCGTTTCGCCGCCGCGCTCGATCACGCGCGCATGGTGCAGGAGTACGAGCGGGACCCCGAAGGGGCGGCCATCGAGTTTCGCAAACACCTCGGCTGGTATGTTCGCGGACTCCCCGGCTCGGCGGCCCTGCGCAAGAAGCTCCACGCCGTGGCGTCGTTCGGCGAAGTCGAGGGGATCTTCCACGAGTACCTCGCGCATGAGTGGGAGCGGCACGAGGGCGCGGCGACGGCGACGGTGGAGCCGGCGGCATGATTCGCGATCGCGCGCGAGCCTTGCTTGCCGACGTGGCCGCCGGGCGCCGCACGGTGGAGGACGCGCTGGCGCAGCTCGATGCCGCGCCGGTGGAGGACCTGAAGTTCGCGCAGATCGACCACCACCGCGCGTTGCGGCAGGGCTACCCGGAAGTGGTGTTCGGCGAGGGCAAGACGCCGGAGCAGGCGTTGCAGATCTGCGCGCGGCTGGCCGCGCATGGCGACGGTTTCCTGGTGACGCGTGCGGACGCGCCGATGCGTGACGCGCTGGCTGTCGCGTTCCCAGCGGCGGAGGTGGATGCGCTGGGGTGCACCGTACTCATGCGGCGCGACGGGGCCGCAGCGCCGGCAGAGACCGGCGCGCTCGTCGTGACGGCGGGGACAGGCGATCTCCCGGTTGCGCAGGAGTGCCTCGTGACGCTGCGGGCCTTTGGGCACGCGGCGGGGCGCGTGGCTGACGTCGGCGTGGCCGGCATTCATCGCGTGCTCGCTCAACAGGAGATCCTGCGCTCTGCGCGCGTCATCGTCGTGGTCGCTGGGATGGACGGCGCGCTGCCGTCGGTGATCGGTGGCATGGTGCGCGTGCCGGTCATCGCTGTGCCAACAAGCATCGGCTACGGGGCGAGCTTTCAGGGATTGGCGGCGCTGCTCACCATGCTCAACTCGTGCGCAGCCGGCGTTGTCGTCTGCAACATCGACAACGGCTTCGGCGCCGCGGTGGCCGCGGCGCGCATCCTCTCCCCGAGCGTGTAGGCCGTGGACGGCGCGCTCGCGCTCGTCGTGGTCGGGAGCGCCGCGGGAGTGGCGGCGGGGTTCTGGCTCGGTGCGCGCCGGCGCGGCGCGGTGGAGGCGGAGCGCGTGGAGTCATCGCCCACGCCGACGCGGGCGCCGATTGACGCGCTGCAGGTCCTGCGCGGCGCCGACGCCGCGATGTTCGCCGAACGCGACGCGCAGGAACTGGCCGACGAGTTGCGCCCTTATCTGGTGGACGTCGCGCGACAGCACGGGGCGAGCGAGGTCACCCTGTGGCGGCGTGCGGGCGGCGAAACGGAGACGCTGGAGATCGTCGCGAGTTCGGCCGCGGGTGAACTGCCGCGCGCGACGGCGTGGGGCACCGCCCCGGAGCGGGCGCTGGTCACGTGGTCGGCGGCCGAGCAGATGGTCGGATTCGAACGGCGGGATGGCGAGCCGCGGATCGCCATCTGTCCGGTGCGGTTCGCGTCGGGCGAGCCGGCGGGCGCCATCGTGCTGGCCACCAGCGAGCGCTTCCTCACGGCGCGCGACGCGCTGCGCGACTGGATGCCGCGCCACGCGGCGCAGGTGGGACGCCTTGCCAGCCTGTTCGCGGCCCGCAACGAGGTGGCGCGGCAGAGCCAGTTCACCCGCGCGTTGCTGCGCATCGCGCGGGACCTGCAGCGCGCGCATGAGCCCGAAGCGCTGGAAAGCGCGCTCTGCGACTACGCCGTCGAAGTCACCGGCGCGGAGTACGCGATGCTGCTGCGGTGGAACGCGGAGTCCCGGAGCGGCCTGGTGTCCGCCTCGAGCAAGCAGGCGCCCGACAGCCTGCGCGAAGGGCGCGTGACCGCGACGTCGGTGGCCGGCGTGTCGTGCTCGGAGGGGACGGCGTCGTTCTGGGAAGACGCACGGTTCCTCTCCGACCGCGGCGGCGTGCTGCGCGACGACGATGCCGGCGTCGTGGCAGGCTCGCTGGCGGTTCTGCCGATGATGCGGGGGAGCGATGCGATCGGCGCGATCATCGTCGGCGCGTCGGTCCCGGGCGTGTTGCGCGCGCTCGAGATCCGCAATGGGAGCGTGCTTAGCGCGCTCGCCGTCAACGCGCTGGAAACGGCGTGGGAGTTGGCCGACGCCAGCCGCCGCTCGCGCACTGACGCGTTGACGGGACTGTGGAACCGCCGCCACTTCGACGAGCAGCTCGAACGCGTGCTCGCCGAGACGGACCGCTTCGGCGGCTCGTGCGCGCTCGTGATCTGCGACATCGACTTCTTCAAGCGAGTGAACGATACGCACGGCCATGACGCCGGGGATGTCGTGCTGCAGCAGGTCTCCCGTGTGCTTCACGAGGGAGTGCGCTCGGTGGACGTCTGCGCGCGGCTGGGCGGGGAAGAACTGGCGCTCATCCTGCCGCAGACCTCACTCGAGGGAGCCGCGGAGTTGGCGGAGCGACTGCGTCAGGGAATCCAGGCGCTGGAGGTCCCGCAGGCGGGGCGCACGCTGCAGGTGACCGTGAGCATGGGCGTGGCGACGTACCACGCGGGGAGCGCGGGACGCGCCACGCTGTTCAAGCGCGCGGACGAGCGGTTGTACGCGGCGAAGCATGCGGGGCGGAATCAAGTTGTCGCTGGTGACTAAGGGGTTGGACCGAGGCCGGCGATTGAGGACTTGGACCGAGGATTGCGATTGAGGATTGCGAATGCGGATGGAGATTGGCGATCGACCATCAGGTTCCTAAGTCGTTATCCTGCATCGTGATCCTCGGTCCATGTCACCATTGTATGAAAGCCTGCTATATTTAGGTCTGTAGTCGGGGGCGACCTGGTTTCGATTGTGTAGGTGGCTCCGTGGCTGCGTGCCGAGGTCCTCGGGTTCCTCGTTAATCCGCCTGGGAAACGTTAACTGCGAACAACAACTTCGCTCTTGCTGCGTAACGCTTAGGCGTTACCCCAGCAGTGCCTGGTGGGAAGCCCTCCCGGGGCGGCTCGTCAGGTATCGCAAATCCGGGATAGCGCGGCCGTACGTCCTCGACGGCGGCGCGAAACTCTAGAGGGCTCATCCGTCGGTCGGGCGCTCACCACCCAGCCGCCGGAAACATCAATCGGTGAGCTACGCACGTAGACGCTGTGGATGATCCTGTGCAAGACGGGAGTTCGACTCTCCCCGCCTCCATGCCGCAAAACGGGTCGCGCGATGCGCGGCCCGTTTTGCGTTGGGGAGATTGACGGCAGACGGTGGACGGTAGACGGTAGACGGTGGAGTCCTCGGTGTGCAGGCGACGCCTGCTGGGCCAACGCGCGACCGTGGCCGCAACCGATCACCCCGTTGCTCGGCCGCTGTCACGCGGCCATCTTCTTCGCGTCTCTCTCACGCCGATTCATGAACCGCAAAGAGCTCAAAGACGAAGTGTTCCTTCGCATGGCCAACGAGTTGAGCCGGCTGGGGACCTGCTGCCGGCTGAAGGTCGGTGCGGTGCTCCTGCGCCCCGACGGCGGGATCGCGTCGGCGGGATTCAACGGGGCGTTGCCAGGGATGTCGCACTGCACGCCGGAGACCTGCAAGCCGGGCCAGCGCTGCCTGCACACGTCGCACGCCGAGGAGAACGCGCTGGGGTTCTGCGACGGTCATGTGGCCGCGGCGTACGTGACGCACGAGCCCTGCTTGGCGTGTACGCGCGCCCTGGTGCGTCGCGGCGTGCGCCGAGTGGTGTTCCAGCATCCGTACACGAGCATCGCCGAGCAAGAGCGCGAGGAGCGGAACGCGATTCTGGCGCACTTCGGAGTGGATTGGGTACAGCTCGACCTGAACTGAGCCGGGCGGGGGACCGCGTCGTACGCCGCTACCGCGGCCGGCGAATGTCGCCGTAGTACCGGTCGATCTTCCGCACGTAGTCGAGCGTCTCGCGGTAGCGCCAGCGGGGCACGGTGGGCGCCACCTCCTCGATGTGCGCCCATTCCTCGGCGGCGCCCACACGATCCAGGGCTGAACGCCGAGCACGACGAATGGTCCCTTCGCCGGCGTTATAGCTGCCGAACATGAAGGCCGGCCGCTCGCGTTCGCTGATGGACTCGCTCCAGAGCTTCCAGAGATAGCGATCGTGCATGATCCCCGCGGCGATGTTCCACTCGGGGTCGTTGATGGCGCCAAACTCCGGGCGCCGGGACGTGATGCCCTGATAGGTGGCGGGCATCAGTTGCATGATGCCGCGGGCGCCGACGTAGCTGGTCGCGTCAGGGTCGAGGCCGCTCTCCGCCATGCCCTGCGCCTTGAAAAGCCGCCAATCGAAGCCGGGGCCGAAGTAGCGCTTGGTGTACCGCCGGAAGATCTCGTCGTACCGACTGGCGTTGCGGTCAGCGAGCCGCTTGGCGGCGCCACGAAGCGGCGCCGCCTGGGCGGGGGCACTCTGAGCCGGTGCGGTCGTCGGCCCCGCCACGCCCATTGCGACGACGAGCGCCGCGAGGCACGGGGTGCGCCAGCCGGGCATCAGTTCAGCGCGCTGCCGATGATCATGGCGATCGAGATGAAGATCGCCGCCACGAAGATCGCCACCGCGACGTTGCCCTTGCCGAGCTCCGCCGGGAAGTTGACCTCCGGCGTGAGCCGGTCGATGGCGCGGTAGCTCAGGAACATCAGCACGACGCCGGCGATGGCGTACAGCAGGTTGAGCGCGATGATCTCGTACTGCACCAGGCCTCCCGCGTGTGGGTGGCGCGGCGCCCGCCGCTCGCGTTGTTCGGAGGCGGGCGCCGCGGTCGAGACTACCCTTCGAGCGCCGCGTCGAGCGTCATGGGCACCGCGGCCAGCGCCCGCGACACGATGCAGCCCGTCTTGGTCGCTTCCGCGAACTCCACGAACTTCTCGTTCGACAGCCCCGGGACCACGCCGCGTGTGGTAAGCGCGATGTTGGTGACGGCAAAGCCGGCCTCGGTCTTGTTGGCGCTCACCACGGCGGTCGTCTTCACGCTGGTCGCCGGGTGGCCCGCCTGCGCGAGCGAGTTCGCCAGCGCCATGGAGAAGCAACCCGCGTGCGCCGCGCCGAGCAGTTCCTCGGGGTTGGTATCCTTGCTGCCCTCAAAGCGGCTGATGAACGAGAACGGGCCACTGAACGCGCCGCTGCCGACCGCCATCGTGCCCTTGCCCGACTTGAGGTCGCCAAACCACTGTGCTTCCGCCTTGCGATCCATTTAAGAAGGTCTCCAAACCGTGTGGTGGATGGTGCTTCGGAAAGCTACGTTAAAGGAGGCATTCTCGGGGAGGTCTCCGGCCGGGCCGGAGGCTTCTTGCGCCCATAGCGGAGGTTCTGCATGCGCCAGGCTAGTGCCGCCCTGACAGTGCGCCTCGCCACTGAGGCGGACCTTGACGACATAAGGCAGCTCAACCACCAGACCTTCGCGGGAGAGATTCCGCAGCACGCCCCACGTCCGGATGGCAGGCTCGTTGACCGGTTCGAGGGCGTCTCGACGTTCATCGTGGTGCGAGACGGCGACCGACTGGTCGGCATGTGCGCTCTGCGCACGGAGCGTCCGTTCTCCTTGGACGCGAAGTTGCCGGACCTCGACCGGCACCTGCCGCCGGGCCGCACGCCCTGCGAGATCCGACTGCTCGCCGTGGAGCCGGAATACCGGCATGGGGTCGTCCTGCGCGCCCTCCTGACGCGGTTGGTGGAGGAGGCGGTGACGCGCGGGTTCGATACCGGTGTTATCTCGGCGACGACGCGCCAACTCAAGCTGTACACGCACATGGGGTTCGTCCCCTTTGGCCCACTCGTCGGGACGGAGGAGGCGGCGTACCAGCCCATGTACGTGACCAAGGAATCCGCGGTGGCGCACGCCGGGTCGTTCCTCGGCCTCACCAGCGAGCGTCGCGCGGAGCCGGCCTCGTTTCTCACGGGGCCGGTGCCACTCTCGCCGGAGGTCCGTGCGCGCGTCGTGTCACCGCTGCGATCGCATCGGTCGCCGTCGTTCGCCGAGGACTTGGCGCAGATTCGCCGGTCGCTGGCCGCGCTGATCGACGCGCGGCACGTGGCGATCTTCGCGGGATCGGGCACGCTCGCCAACGACGCGATCGCGGCCCAGATCGCCCGGGACGGCGCGCCAGCGGTGGTTTGCTCAAACGGGGAACTCGGCGAGCGCCTGCTCGACCACGCGCGGCGGCACGGCATCGATCACGAGGCGGTGCGCGTGCCGTGGGGATCGCCGCTGCCCATGGACCGCGTGGTGAAGGCCGCGCGCCGGGTGCGCGCTGGGTGGATCTGGATGGTCCACCATGAGACGAGCACCGGGATGCTGAACAGCGTGAACGCGTTGCGCGACGCGGGACAGGCAGTGGGCGCGCGGCTCGCGCTCGACGCCGCGTCGAGCGTCGGGACGGTGCCGATGAGTCTGCGTGGCGTGGCGCTTGCCTCGGCCGTGAGCGGAAAGGCCCTCGGCGCTGTCGCGGGACTCTCGCTGGTCTGCTGCGACGAACCCCCGATGCCAGGCGACGACTCGCTGCCGCGGTATCTCGATCTGGCGCGGTATCTGGACGGCGACGGCGTGCCGTACACACAGTCGTCGTTGCTCGTAGGCGCGCTGGCGACCGCCGTCTCCTCGACGGACTGGCCTGCGCGCTACGCCGCCATCGCGCGTGCCGATCGCGTTCTGCGTGAACGGATGGAAGCCGGTGGCCACCTGCCGCTCGTGCGCGGTCCGGACGCTTCGCCTGCCGTGGCAACGTGGCAGGCGGGTTCGGCGCGCGACACCTCAGAACTGGCCGCGCGCCTGCTGAACGCCGGCTTCGCGCTCAGCTGGGAGAGCGGCTACCTGCGCGCGCGGCAGTGGATGCAAACGGCCTTCATGGGAGCGTTCGAGGAGGACGCCGTGGCGCCGATGGCCGAGCACCTCGCGCGAGTGCTTTCGAAGTCCCTGGCCAGCTGAGCTGGCCAGGGGACCCGGCAACGCCGGGCGATGGGGCGTGGCCGACGCCGGCCGCGCCCCATCGGAGTTCCTGCTACGACAGCGCCGCGTGCGCGGCGGCCAGCCGTGCAATCGGAACGCGGAACGGCGAACAGCTGACGTAGTCGAGACCCTGCTTGTGGCAGAACCCGATGGAGCGCGGTTCGCCGCCGTGCTCCCCGCAGATGCCGACCTTGAGTCCAGCCTGCGCACCCCGCCCGTCGGTGACGGCCATGGTGATGAGCTTGCCGACTCCCGTCTGGTCGAGCACCTGGAACGGATCGGTCGGGAAGATGCCCTTCTCCACGTAGTACGGCACGAACCGGCCGGCGTCGTCGCGGCTCAGCCCCAGCGTGGTCTGCGTCAGGTCGTTGGTGCCGAACGAGAAGAACTGCGCGCCCGCGCCGACGATCTCGGCGGCGGTGAGCGCCGCGCGCGGCAGCTCGATCATCGTGCCCACGAGATACGGAACGGTCACGCCAGCTTCGGCGAAGACCGCGGCAGCCACGCGCTCAACGATCGTCTTCTGGTTGGTGAACTCCGCATGCGTAGCGACCAGCGGAATCATGACCTCAGGCAGGACGGCGATGCCCTTGCGGGCGCAGCGCGTGGCGGCCTCGAAGATGGCGCGCGCCTGCATCTCCGTGATCTCGGGGTACGTGATGCCCAGGCGGCAGCCGCGATGGCCCAGCATCGGGTTGGACTCGCGTAGCGACTCCACGATGCGCGCGAGCTGGCCCTTGGTGATGTGCAGCTGGCGCGCGAGCAGCTTGGCCTCCTCGCCGCCGTGCGGGAGGAACTCGTGCAGCGGCGGATCCAGCAGACGAATGGTGACCGGAAGGCCGTCCATCGCCTCGAAGATCCCCTCGAAGTCCTCGCGCTGCATGGGGAGCAGCTTGCTGAGGGCGCGTCGGCGCCCCTGCTCATCATTGGCGACGATCATCTCGCGCATCGAGTTGATGCGCTCACCCTCGAAGAACATGTGCTCGGTGCGGCAGAGCCCGATGCCCTCCGCGCCAAACGCCCGCGCCTGGCGGGCGTCGTGCGGCGTGTCGGCATTGGTGCGGACGCGCAGTCGCCGGACCTCGTCCGCCCAGCGCAGGATGTCCGCGTACGCCTGGTAGACCGGCGCCTCGGCGGCGTTGAGCTCGCCGAGCATGACGCGCATAACCTCGCTCGGCTGCGTCGGAATGTCACCGACGTACACGTGGCCCGTGGCGCCGTCAATCGTGATCCAATCGCCTTCGTGCACGATGGTCTCGCCCACGGTGAAGTGGCGCTCGGGGACATCCACCTCGATGGCGGCGCAGCCGACGACCGCGCACTTGCCCATGCCGCGCGCGACGACCGCGGCGTGGCTGGTCATGCCGCCGCGTGAAGTGAGCACGGCGCGGGCGGCGACGATGCCGTGGAAGTCGTCGGGCGTCGTCTCCTCGCGCACGAGGATGACCTTCTCGTGCTGGTGCGCGCGCGCCTCGGCGACGTCGGCATCAAAGACCACGATGCCGCTCGCGGCGCCGGGGCTCGCCGGCCGGCCGGTGGCGATCGGGGCGTGCGCCCGCCGCGCGTCGATCACGGGGTGCAGCAGCTGGTCGAGCTGGGCAGGCTGCACGCGGGCCACCGCCTCGCGGGTCGTGATCAGGCCCTCGGCCACCATCTCGTGCGCGATACGCACCGCCGCGGCCACCGTGCGCTTGCCGGTGCGCGTCTGCAGGAGGTAGAGCTTGCCGCGTTCGACTGTGAACTCGAGATCCTGCATCTCGTGGAAATGCTGCTCCAGCGTCGCCTGCACCTTCATCAGGTCGGCGTACGGGCCGGGCAGCATCTCGGCCATCTGGTCGATGGGCAAGGGGGTGCGAATGCCGGCGACGACGTCCTCGCCCTGCGCGTTGAGCAGAAACTCGCCGTAGAAGCGGCGAACGCCGGTGGAGGGGTCGCGAGTGAACGCGACGCCCGTGCCGGAATCATCGCCGAGGTTGCCGAACACCATCGAGACGATGTTCACAGCCGTTCCCGGCGACTCCGGGATGTGGTACTGCCGCCGGTAGTCGATCGCGCGGCGGATCATCCAGGACCGCCACACCGCCTGGATGGCGCCCCACAACTGCTCGCGCGGATCCATCGGGACGGGTTGGGCACAGTGCGCCGTCACCAGCGCCTTGTACTCGACGACGAGCGTCTTCAGCAGCTCCACGGGCACTTCGGCGTCGTTCTTGACGCCGGCGATGGCGCGCTTGCTGGCGAGGAGGGCCTCGAACTGCTGGACGGGCGCCCCGAGCACAACGTCGCCGTACATCTGCACGAAGCGGCGATACGAATCATAGGCGAACCGGGGGTTCCCGCTCTCAGCGGCGAGCGCCTCCACGGTTTCGTCGTTCAGTCCGAGGTTGAGGATGGTCTCCATCATTCCGGGCATCGAGACCTTGCCGCCGCTGCGGACCGACACGAGCAGGGGCTTCCGCGCGTCGCCGAAGCGGCGGCCGCTCGACTGCTCGAGCTTGGCGATCGCCGCGTCCACCTCGGCGGTCAGGCCCGCGGGAATCTGGCCGTCCTTGAGGTACGCGTCGCACATGTGCGTCGCGATAATGAACCCAGGAGGCACGGGGATGCCGATGTTGACCATCTCGGCGAGGTTCGCGCCCTTGCCGCCGAGTGTTTCCTTGTCGTCGCGCGTGCCTTCCGCGCGGCCATCGCCGAAGAAGAACACATTCTTTGTCACAGATCCATCTCTCCGTTAGTACGTCCCGAGCGCGCTACCTGCCCGATCGGTACCGCTTGATGTCCACGGGGGGCCGTGTGGGGTACTGCCCGGAGAAGCACGCATGGCAGAAGCCATCCGGGCCGTCCGGCACTGCATGGAGCAACCCCTCGAGCGAGAGGTAGCCCAGTGAGTCAACGCCAATGGCGCTCGCCACCTCGCCAATCTGCATCTTGGCGGCGATGAGTTGCTCGCGCTCCGGCGTGTCGATGCCGTAGTAGCACGGGCCGGTGATCGGGGGCGACGAGACGCGCATATGGACTTCGCGTGCCCCCGCGCCGCGGAGGAGCGCCACGAGGCCGCGCGTCGTGGTGCCGCGGACGATCGAGTCGTCCACCATCACCACACTGCGCCCCTCCAGCACTTCGCGCACCGCGTTGTACTTGACCTTCACCTTCGCGTCACGCCCCGCCTGCGTCGGCTGGATAAAGGTGCGGCCGACGTAGTGATTGCGGATTAGCGCGTGCTCCAACTGCAGGCCGGAGGCTTCCGCGTAGCCGAGCGCGGCCGCATTGGACGAGTCGGGCACCGCGAAGACGATATCGGCGCCGGGCGTCGGCTGCTCCTTGGCCAGTTGGCGGCCGAGGGCGCGGCGGGCGCGATCCACGGACCCGCCGAAGACCTGGCTGTCCGGGCGCGCGAAGTAGATGTATTCGAAGACGCAGCGGTGCAGGGCGGCTGGCTCCGCGAAGCGGTGGCTGCGCAACTCGCCGTCCTCGACGTACACGATCTCGCCGGCGGCGACGTCGCGCACGCGCGTGGCGCCGACGATGTCGAGCGCGCACGTCTCGGAGGCGAACACCCAGGCATCGCCCAGCCGCCCGATGGACAGCGGACGCCAGCCATGCGCATCGCGCGCGGCGAGCAACGTGGTCCCGATCACGACGGCCAGGGAGAACGCCCCCTCCAGCCCCTGCAGCGCCTCCGACAACTGGGCCGCGGGCTGCCCGGCCCGGGACTTGGCGATCCGGTGGACGATCACTTCGCTGTCCATCGACGAGGCGAAGATGGACCCCTCGGCCTCGAGCGCGGCGCGCAATTCGACCGCGTTCGTCAGGTTGCCGTTATGCGCGAGCGCAATATGCCCGCCGCGAAAGCGCACGAAGACCGGCTGCGCGTTCTCGATGCTGCTGGTGCCCGCGGTGGAGTACCGCGTGTGGCCGATGGCGGTGGGGCCGTGCAGCGCCTCGATGCGGTCCTCGTCGAAGCCGTCGGAGACCAGCCCCATCTTGCGCACGGTGGCGGCGTCGCCGTCCGCCGATACCGCCACGATGCCGGCCGACTCCTGCCCACGGTGCTGCAGGGAGTAGAGGCCGAGGTGCGTGACGCGGGCCGCGTCGGGTTGGCCGGTGATGCCGAAAATGCCGCACATCAGCGCGCTCCTCCAGCCGCCGCCGGCTTCTCGACGACCACCTCAGCGGCGGCGCGGCTCATGGCGCGGGGCAGCGCGCCGTGGAAGGCATCGCCGAGCGTCGCGAGACTCGCGCGAATGGTGCGTGCGCCGACGGTGAGCATCAGTCCTGCGCTCGCCGTGCGCACGGTGCCGATGGCCGTGGCCGGGACGCCATGCGCGCGCGCGATGGCGAGCACGGCCTCGGCGTTGGCGGTGGACAGCACGACGCGTCCTTGTGCCTCGCCAAAGAGCAGCGCGCGCAAGGGCAGGGCGGCCCACGCGGACAGGTCCACCTGGGCGCCGAGTGGCGCGGTCTGGCTCGCTATGCAGCACTCGGCGATCGCCACGGCCAGACCGCCTTCCGCGCAGTCGTGGGCGGAGGCGACGTGGCCGGCGCCGATGGCTTCAAGCAGCGCATCAATGAGCCGCCGCTCGGCTTCGAGGTCGCAGGCGGGCGGTGCGCCAGCCACGATGCCGTGTATCCAAGCGAGGTACTCGCTGCCGCCGAGCTCCGCCGTGTTGTCGCCCAGCAGGACGATGGCCTGCCCGGGCGCGCTGAAGGAGGCCCGCGTCACGTGCGCAACGTCGGGGATCAATCCCACCATGCCGATCGTCGGGGTCGGGTAGACGGCGCCCTGCGGGTTCTCGTTGTAGAGCGACACGTTCCCGCCGGTGACCGGCGTACCGAGCGCGCGGCAGGCGTCGCCCATGCCGTAGACCGCCTCGCGGAACTGGAAGAAGACTTCGGGCTTCTTGGGATTACCGAAGTTGAGGCAGTTCGTGATGGCCATCGGGCGCGCGCCGACGCAGGCAACGTTGCGCGCCGCCTCAGCCACGGCAATGCGACCGCCGACTCGCGGGTCGAGGTAGACATAGCGACCGTTGCAGTCGGTCTTCAGGGCGACGGCCTTGCGCGTGCCGCGAATGCGAATGACGGCGGCGTCGCCGTCGCCGGGCCCCATCACCGTGCTCGTGCGGACCGTGGAATCGTATTGCGTGGTGATCCAGCGCTTGCTGGCGATGGTCGGCGATTCGAGCAGCCGCGTCAGCGTCCAGGCCGGATCGGCTTCCTCCAGCCGCTCAGGCACGGCGAGCACATCCTGCGCGCGGCGCGCCACCGCCTCCGGCGCCTCGCGCGCCTCCGGATGGTACTGCGGGCAGTCGGTCACGAGCCGCGTGCCGGGGAACTCGGCGACGACGTGGTCGCCCTCAGTGACGCGATAGACGGGCTCGGCGATGACGTGTCCGATGACCTCGGCGTTCAGATCCCACTTCGCGAGGATCGCCTTGACGGCCTCTTCGTGGCCCTGCTTGGCCACCACGAGCATGCGTTCCTGCGACTCGCTCAGCAGGATTTCGTAGGGCGTCATCCCTTGCTCGCGCTGCGGCACCTTGCGCACGTCGATAGTGACGCCGACCTCGCCACGCTCGGCCATCTCCGCCGATGACGAGGTGAGCCCGGCGGCGCCCATGTCCTGGATGGCGACGATGTGGCCGCTGTTGATGAGTTCCAGCGAGGCCTCGAGCAGCAGCTTCTCAGTAAACGGATCCCCCACCTGCACCCGCGGCCGCTTGGCCTCGTTCTCGTCGCTGAGGTCCTCGGACGCGAAGGAGGCGCCGTGAATGCCGTCGCGCCCCGTGCGCGCCCCCACGGCGATGACAGGATTGCCCACGCCCTCGGCCTTGGCGCGGATCAGCTCCTCTTCGCGCAAGAGGCCGACGCACATCGCGTTGACGAGCGGGTTGCCCTCATACGCCGCGTCGAACATCACGTCGCCCGCGACGGTGGGAATGCCCACGCAGTTGCCGTAATCGCCGATCCCCTTCACGACGCCACCGACCAGGTACCGCACGCGTGGCGTGTCCAGCGAGCCGAAGCGCAGCGAGTTAAGCATCGCGATGGGGCGCGCGCCCATCGTAAACACGTCGCGCAGGATGCCGCCCACGCCCGTCGCGGCGCCCTGATACGGCTCGACCGCCGACGGATGGTTGTGCGACTCGATCTTGAAGGCGATGGCCAGGCCGTCGCCGATGCTGATGACGCCAGCGTTCTCCCCCGGCCCCTGCAGGACGTAGGGCGCCTGCGTCGGCAGGGTCTTCAGCACCGGGCGCGAGTGCTTGTACGAGCAGTGCTCGCTCCACAGCGCGGAGATGATGCCGAGTTCCGTGAAGGTCGGCTCGCGGCCAAGCATGGCGCGCAGCCGCTGGAACTCGTCGGGCGTGAGGCCGTGCTCCGCGACGAGCGCGGGGGTGATGACGGGATCGCCGGGGCGAGGAGTTGCGGTCACTTTTGGCTGAGGCCCTTGAGAAGGTCGCTGAAGAACGATCCGACGTTCGACTCCTTCACGTGCTCGATCATCTCCATCTCGCCGGCGTCAAGCCAGACGCCTTTGCACTTGGGGCAGACGTCGATCATGATGTGGCCGTGCCGGGTCTCCTGCAGGACACCGTCGCACTTGGGGCAGTGGTTGTGCGTGGCATGCCGCTCGGCGCGCTCCCGTTCGGCATCGAGCCGCGCGCGATGCGCCTTGATCAGCTCGGCGTCGAGCTTCAGGAAGTACTCGTCTTCCGTGCGCGGCTTGCGAAAGTCGGCCGGATGGGGCGGCTTGAAGTCATCGGGGCGGTGCGACGAGCGATGGTCAGTCATGATCGTGCCGGGTGGGGGGTGGAATCGGTCAGGCGGTCGTCGCGCTCAGGCGCCGCCGGCGGGCTTGCGCCCCTGGAGTTGGATCGTGATCGGCGCGTCGGCATCGGCGGGCTTGGTGGGGCGCGCCTTGATGGCTTCGGCGGCGGGAATCATGCGGGGCGATGAACTCGAGCCGCTGTAGCGGCGCTTCGCTGAGCGGAAGACTGCGTCCACGACGGCGCCCTTCTCGAGCACGACCACGTCGTGCATGCCGCACGTCCGTTCGCATCCGTTCTGGTAGAAGAGAAAGGAGGCGCTGCCGGCAGTCCGCTCGAAGGCTGGCGCGCCGAGGCGCTCGACGACCTGCGCCTTCGACATGCCAGGATCAACGACGGCCTGCGCGGTGAGCGGCGAGGCGGCGAGTGTCAGGAGGAGGAGGAAGCGTGTCATGGCAGTCGTGGTCAGGCGTGCACAGCAGCGAGAACGGACTCAAAGATGACTCGTCCGTCGGCGGACCCGAGGAGCTGGTCCAATGCCCGCTCGGGGTGCGGCATGAGCCCGACGACGTTGCCGGCGGCGTTGCGCACCCCGGCGATGTTGTCGAGCGATCCGTTGGGGTTGGCGGCCTCGGTTGCCTCGCCCGCGGCGTCGACGTAGCGGAAGACCACGAGGCCTTCGCCTTCGACGCGCTCGAGCGTGGCGGCGTCCACGGTATAGCGTCCCTCGCCATGGGCGATGGGCATCGTGAGGCGCTGGCCCTCCTGGCAGAGCGACGTCCAGCGCGTGGCCGTGTTCTCCACGCGGATGGTGACCGGCATGGAGAGGAACTGGAGGCCGGCGTTGCGCATCAACGCGCCGGGGAGGAGTCCGGCCTCGCAGGCGATCTGGAAGCCGTTGCAGATCCCAATCACCGGTCCGCCGCGCTGGGCGTGCGCAGCGACCTCGCGCATGATCGGCGAGAACCGGGCGATGGCGCCGGCCCGCAGGTAGTCGCCGTAGGAGAAGCCGCCGGGGAGGATGATGACGTCGCTCCCCTCGAGGTCGTGCGACTTGTGCCAGAGCTTCGCGGCGGGCTGACCAAGCGTTTCCGTGGCCGCGAAGACCGCGTCGTCGTCGCAGTTGGAGCCGGGGAAACTGACGATGCCGAACTTCATGCGGCGCTCACTCCGGCGATCTCGAAGTCCTCGGTGACCGGGTTGGCGAGCAGGCGGCCGCACATGTCGCGGACGGCCGCCTCGGCGGCGGCGGCGTCGGCGGCCGCGGTCTCGATGATGAGATGCCGCCCGACGTGGACGTCGGCGACGGCATGGAAGCCGAGCGTGTGCAGCGCGTCGGCCACGGCCTTACCCTGCGGGTCGAGCAGTCCCTTGCGCGGGACGATGTGAACGCTGACGTGGAAGGACTTCACGGCGTGGGGCCCTCGGGCGCGCCCTGGTCTGGGCCGCCGCGCTCTCCGCGTGACCGGTGGCGACGGCGGCGACGGTGGTGGTCATCGGGGCGGCGGGATGCCCCGGATACGGCAGCGGCGGCGGGCGCGACGGCGGCGCCCAACTCGTCCTCGTCTTCGTCATCGCTGCTCTGGAACGGCGAGGGCATGTCGAACAGCCCGCGGACGATGGCGACGAAGATCCCGGTCAGGACGTACGCGACGCCAAGCGGGAAGAAGAACTCCTTGGGCAGGAAGATGATGCCGAAGATGACGGCGATGAAGACGAGCACGCCGAAGGCACCGTACCAGTTGCGCAGGGAGAACCGCGGCCAGGCCGGGTACGGCACGTTGCTGATCATCAGGAAGGCCAGCGTCACCATCAGGAAACGCAGGATGGACTGCCACGGGAGGTCGCCGATGACCGTTTCCTGGTACAGCGAGGTCTGCGAGAACCAGTAGTACGTGGCGAGCGTGCCGCCGGCCGCCGGGCTCGGGAGCCCCTGGAAGAAGAGCTTCGACTTGCCGGCCTGCTCCACGTTGAAGCGCGCGAGGCGCATCACCGCGCAGGCGACGTACAGCCAGACGAAGATCCAGTCCCATCCGGTGTGGTTGAGCTCGGCGAAGTACATCATCAACGCCGGCGCGACGCCGAAGGAAATGGCGTCGACCAGTGAGTCCAGCTGTTCGCCGAACGGGCTGCCGGTGTTCGTCGCACGGGCGATGCGTCCGTCGAACATGTCGCAGAAGGCGGCGGTGACGATGTACCAGCCGGCGCGGACATGCTCGCCGCGCGAGGCGGCGACGATGGCGAAGATGCCGAAGAACAGACTGCCGAGCGTGAAGCCGTTGGGGAGCATCACGAGCGACGGGCGAGGGAGCGTGGGGCGTCGCATCAGGGAAGCTCCGCGATGACAGTGGTGCCGGCTGAGGTGTGGTCGCCCACCTTCACGCGCGGCGTGCTGGTGAGGGGCAGGTAGACGTCCACGCGGGACCCGAAGCGAATCAGGCCGAAGCGCGCGCCCTGCTCCGCGGTGTCGCCGGGTCGGCTGTACGTCACGATGCGGCGGGCCACGAGGCCGGCGATCTGGCGCACGAGCACGCGGTGCGCGCCCGCCCCGATGCCCACGGAGGATTGCTCGTTCTCGAGCGACGCCTTGTCCTCGGCGGCATTGATGAACTTGCCGGGATTGTAGTGCGTGTACGTCACGCGACCGCTCACCGGGTACCGGTTCACGTGCACGCTGAAGACGTTCATGAAGATGGCGATGCGCAGGGCGCGCCCGTGCATGAACGCGGGCTCATCCACTTCCACCACCTGGACCACCTTGCCGTCGGCAGGGGCGATGACCAAGTGCGGGCCGCGTTCTCCCGTGCGCTCAGGATCGCGGAAGAAGTACGCGACCCAGATGGCAAGCAGGACGAGGATCGTGGAGCCGGCGATCATCGCGGGTCGCGGCCAGCGGAGCGTCGCCGCGACGGCGGCCAGCGCCAGCAACGCGGCGGTCCACATGAACGGCAGGCCTTCGCGGGCGAATCTCATGACAGCGCGCTCGTGTCGAGAGGGGCGCCGGTGATCCGGCGAAAGGCGTCGAGGTAGCGCGCGCTCGTGGCGGCGACCACCTCGGGAGGTAGGGTAGGCGGCGGTGCGTTGCCGTCCCAGCGGCCCGCGCGGCGCTCGCCGTCGAGCCAGTCCCGCAGGGGCTGCTTGTCGAAGCTGGGCTGCACGCGCCCAGGCGCGTACTGGTCGGAAGGCCAGAAGCGCGAACTGTCGGGGGTCATCACCTCGTCGATGAGCAGGATGCGGCCGTCCGGCGCGCGTCCAAACTCGAACTTCGTGTCGGCGATGATGATCCCGCGGGCGGCGGCGACGTCACGGCCGCGCTCGTACACGCGCCGGGCCAGCCGCTCGAGCGTCTCGGCCACCTCTGCGCCTACGACCTCGCGCATGCGCGACACCGTGATGTTCTCGTCGTGGCCGGACTCCGCCTTGGTCGCTGGCGAAAAGACCGGGCGGGGGAAAGGCGAGCTCTCCAACAGGCCGTCGGGGAGCGCCTCGCCGGCCAGCGTGCGCGTCGCCTGATACTCCTTCCAGGCGGAGCCGCTGATGTACCCGCGGACCACGCACTCAATCGGGAAGACGTCGGTGCGGCGGCCGAGCATGGCGCGACCGCGCAACTGGTCAACGTGGGGACGGAGTGCGGGGGTGGCGGCGACGATCTCGTCCGCGTCCACGCTGAGCATGTGGTGCGCGATCTCGGTCTCGAACTGGCGCAGCCACCAGGCCGTGATCTGCGTCAGCACCGCGCCCTTGAACGGCACGAGTTCATTCATCACCACGTCAAAGGCGCTCACCCGATCGCTGGCGACGAGCAAGAGCCGGTCGTCACCGATGGCGTACACGTCGCGCACCTTGCCGCGGCGCACGCAGGGGAGGGGAAGTTCCGTGCGACCCACCAGCGTCGGGGTCATACGCGCACCTCTTCGTCCGTGGCGCGCACGGCGCCGACGGCATCGAGCAGCGGCTGGACCACCTCGGCCAGGAACTCCGTGACCTGCTGCGCCGAGCGGCCGGTGAAACGCGCGGGGTCGAGCGCGTCACGCAGGTCGGCGATGGGGACAGGATACGCGGGGTCGGCGGCCAGCCGATCGAGCATGTCGTTGGCGATCCCCTCGTCCTTCATCGCGCGCGCCGCGGCGATGCTGTGGACGCGGATCACCTCGTGGATCTGCTGGCGGTCGCCGCCGGCCTGAACGGCGCGCACGATGAGCTCTTCGGTCGCCATGAACGGGAGCTCGTCTGCCAGCCGGCGACGGATGCGCGCCGGGTGCACCTCAAGCCCCTTCGCGACGTTCTCCATCAGGATCAGCAGCGCGTCGGTGGCGAGGAACGCCTCGGGAATCGAGAGTCGGCGATTGGCCGAGTCGTCGAGCGTGCGCTCGAAGTACTGCACGCTGTGCGTCTGGTTCGCGTTGGGGGCGAGCGAGAGTACGAAGCGGCTGAGCGAGTTGATGCGCTCGCTGCGCATCGGGTTGCGCTTGTACGCCATCGCCGAGGAGCCGATCTGCTCCTTCTCGAACGGCTCCTCGATCTCGCCAAAGGCCTGCAGGAGGCGCAGGTCGGACGCGAACTTGGCGGCGCTCGCCGCGAGGCCAGCCAGCACGTCGAACACGTGCGCATCAAGCTTGCGCGTGTAGGTCTGGCCGGTCACGCTGAGCGAGCGCTCGAACCCCATGGCGCGTGTGACGCGGCGGTCGAGCTCGCGCACCTTGGCGTGGTCGCCCTGGAAGATGGCCAGGAAGCTCGCCTGCGTTCCCGTGGTCCCCTTCACGCCGCGCAGCGGCAGCGTCGCGATGCGGTGGTCGAGGTCGGCAAGGTCGAGGACGAGGTCCTGCATCCACAGCGTGGCGCGCTTGCCGACGGTCGTGGGCTGGGCGGGCTGGAGATGCGTGTAGCCTAGTGCCGGCTCGTTCTTCCACTGCGCGGCGAACGTCGAGAGCGTGCGCAACAGGGCCACGACGCGCGCGCGGAGCAACTCAAGGCCGCGGCGCATCAGAATCAGGTCGGCGTTGTCGGTCACGAAGGCTGACGTGGCACCGAGGTGAATCACTCCGCGCGCCGCGGGCGCTGCGTCACCGAACGCGTGAACGTGCGCCATCACGTCGTGGCGGAAGCGCTTCTCGTACGCCGCGACCGCCGCGAAGTCGATGTCGTCGAGATGGGCGCGCATGTCGCCAAGCGCTGCGTCGGCGATGTCGGCGCCGAGGGCCTGCTCGGCCTCGGCCAGCGCCAGCCAGAGCCGGCGCCATAGCCCGTAGCGCGACGCGGGCGACCACAGCTGCATCATGGCCGCCGAGGCGTAGCGCTCGGCCAGCGGGCTGCTCCACGTCGCGTAGTCGGTCATCGAATCTGGAAGTCGATCGGATAGAGGAAGCCGGCGCGCTCAATGATCATGCGGATGGGGCCACGACCGGTCATGCCTTCGAGCAGGCGTCCGGCGTGCTGCGCGTCGGTGACGGCGGTGCGGTTGACCTGGACGATCACGTCGCCGGCCTGCAGCCCCAGTTCCTCGGTGACGCGCGCGGAGACGCGGTACACGACCGCCCCGGAGCCGCTGCGCACGCCACGCTCCGAGCGAATCGCCGGGGTCAGCGAGACCAATTCGATCTCCTTCAGCACGGCGACTTTCTGGGCCGCGACCTCGGGGAGGTCGGCGACGCGCACATTCAGGCGGCGTTCGCGACCGCCGCGCCGGATGCGCACCTCGGCCTCCTCGCCGACGCGCATCTCGAGCAGTTCGGCCTCCCAGTCGTACGCGTTGCGCACGGCGCGGTCGCGCGACTGCACGATCACGTCGCCGGCGACGAGCCCGGCGCTGGCGGCGGGCGAGCCCGGCGTTACCGAGCGGATGACGGCCCCGCCGCGCAAGGCATCGCGGTTGTTCTGCTGCGGGATCTCGATCTTCACCCCGATCCATGGCCGACGCACCGTGCCGTGCGCCACGAGATCTTCGGTGACGCGCTTGGCGCGATCGATGGGAATGGCGAAGCCCAGCCCGACTGATCCTCCCGTGGGCGTGTAGATGGAGCTGTTGACGCCGATCACGTCGCCGGCCGCGTTGATCAACGGGCCGCCCGAGTTGCCGGGGTTGATGGAGGCGTCGGTCTGGATCATGTCGACGTAGACGCCCTGCCCGGCGCTCTGCCCGACGAGATTGCGGCCCGTGGCACTGATGACGCCGGCGGTCACCGACGGCTCGGAGTTGCCGAGCAGGAAGCCGTATGGGTTGCCAATCGCCACCACCCACTCGCCGATGATCAGGTCGCGCGACGTGCCGAGCGGCGCCGTGGGGAGGCCACGCGCCTCGATCTTGAGCACGGCCAGGTCGTTCTGCTCATCGATGCCGACCACCTTCGCCGGATATGTCGTGCCGTCGCGCAGCGCCACGCTGACGTTCGACGCCCCCGAGACAACGTGCGCATTGGTGACAATCACGCCGTTGGACTGCGTGATGAAACCCGAGCCGATACCTGAGCGGGTCTGTGTGCCGCCCTGGTTGCCGCCGAAGAAGAAGGCGAAGGGATCCACCGGCGAACGGAATACCGTCTCCGTCTGCACGGTAACGACGGCCGGCGCGACGCGCGCCACGGCCTCGGTGATCGCCGATCGCCGGGACTGGTCGATCTGCGCATTGGCCTCGCGCCGGGCGGTCAGACCCTGCGCGGCGGTCTGCGCGGGCGACGCCCCTTCACACGCCAGCAGGACGGCGCAGATCAGCGGAGTGAGGTGGCGCACGCTCATCGCGGGCGGCGGGGCTTGGGACGGCGGCTGATCTCGCCGAGGAAGCGGTCGAAGCCGCGGTCGGTGAGCGGATGCTGGAGCAGGGCCTTCAGGACGTCCGTGGTCAGCACGGCGCCGTCGGCGCCAGCGGTCATCGCGTCGGTGAAGGCGCGCGCGCTCGCCGGCCCGGCGGCGATGATGTCGCACTCGAAGCCGAAGCGGTCGAAGACGACGCGCGACTCGGAAATGGCGAGCGTCGGGTCGTCGCCCACATGCGCGGCCGCGTCGACGGCGATGGTCACCACGGAGGCGCCGGCCTTGGCGGCGAGCGCGGCCTGCGCTGCGTTGTGCACCAGGGTGGCGGCGACGCGCACGCCCTCCGCGCTGAGGCGCTTGATCGCGGGGAGCGCGTCCTCGACCAGCGGCACGGCAACGATCACCTGCTCGGCGAGGCGGGTGAGTTCGCGCGCGCCCTTGTAGAGCTCGTCGCGGTTGACGGCGCGCGCCGACGCGATGATGGGGAGCGGAACGGCGGCGGACAATTCCTGCACCAGTTCGCGCGGATCAGCGTTGGGCAGCTGCGACGCGATGACCGCCGGGGTGGCGACGATGCCGTCGATCAGCCCGGCGGCGAACGCCCAGCGGACGTCGTCGCGGGAGACGGAAGCGAGGAAGATGCGCATCAGGCGGTTCGGTAGAGGGCGGGCGGATAGGTGACCTGTTCAAGGCACAGCCCGCAGGCCGGAGCCGGCGGGGATACCTCGTCGTTCGATGCGGCGGCGATCAACGCGGCGAACTCCTCGCGCTGGCGCTGGTGGGTCGCGACCTCGATCATCGTGCCGACGAGGAAGCGCACCATGTGGTGCAGGAAGCGGTTGGCCTCCACGTCGAAGACCAGGCCGCCCGGCACCGCGCGCCAGCGTGCGAGGCGCACCTCGCAGCGATGGTCGTCACTCTCTGGCGCCGTACCGCGCACCGCAAAGCCGAAGAACTGATGCTCCCCGAGCAGGGCGGTCGCGCACCACGCCAGCGCGTCGCTGTCGATGGGTTTCGGCACGGGCCACTCCCAGCGTTGCCGGAAGGGCGAACGGGCCGTCTCGTCAACACCCACCGTGTAGCTATACCGCCGACTGGTCGCGCTGTACCGCGCGTGGAACTCCGGGTGCATCTCGTGCGCCGCCGCCACATAGACATCGCCGGGCAGCTGCGCGTTGAGCACATGCCTGAGCCGGTCCGGCGTCCAGTGCGGTGGTACCTCCACGCCCGCCGCCTGACCGCGGGCATGCACTCCCGCGTCCGTGCGACCGGCGCCGGTCACCCGAACCGGTGCGCCGCAGAGCCGCGCCAGCACCGATTCGAGGGTCCCTTGTACAGTACGCGCGTCCGGTTGCACCTGCCATCCGGAGAAGTCGGTGCCATCGTAGTGAATCACGAGTTGGAGCACGCGTCCCGACATTGGGAAAAACATACCCGGTGGCACGGGCCCAATCAAGCAAAGCCGACGCGGCCCAACCGATTGACATAGCACGACGTAGCACTCACGTTCCGGCACGCACGCGCGCCGGCCAATCCGGGCCGCGCGCCGCGTTGCGCCGCTCGTTCCGGTCCCGCTGCCGCGTGCTCGAATCCAGCCTGGTTTCACTCGCCCACGCCCTTGCCGCCGCACCCAACCTGGATGCGGCTTTCGTGGCGTTCTGCGAAGGCCTTGCCGAGCACGACCGATCGGCGAGCGCGTCGTACCTGCCGGTGGATGCCCGCAACCGTCTGATCGTGGCGTGCGTGAGCACCGAGCGCGGTCGCGTCGTGCGGTCCTCGCTCGACGTGGCGATCGCGCAGTTTCCCACGCGCGTCGTTGAGCGGATCGTGGCCGGCGGCACGTTCGTGGACGTTGGCGAGGATGCCGACGCCTTCGCGCGGATGCTGCACCTGCCCCCGCTCGGGGAGCCCACCGAACTGGCGGTGCGCGGGATCCGCGTGGACGGCGAACTCGTCGCGTTGCTCGCCCTGCAGGAACCACGGCGCGTCTTTGGCGCGCGGGCGGTCGAGGGAGCGGGGGCGCTCGCCGCGCTCTTCGACCTAGCGCACGCGCGGTTCGCCGAGCAGGACGCGCGGGCGGAGGCGGCGCGCACGCTCGAGGATGTGACCCAGCGGGTGCACGGCGAGTACGTCGCTCGACTCGCCGACTTGCAGCAGCAGCTGCACATGGCGCAGGGTGCGGCGGAGGCCGCCCGGGCGGGACAGAAGGTCCGAGAAGAGCGCGAGGCGGCGCGCGCCGCGGAGGAGACGCGCCGCGCCGCGGCGCGACTGCGCGCGCTTGAACAGCAGGTCACGGCCGCGGTTGGCCAGCTGGAGCAGGCGCACATCGAGCTGCATCGGCGCGGCGAGGCGCTGCGGCAGCGCACCCGCACGCTGTACCTGCTGGACCGGGTGCTCGAGCAGGCGTCGCACCATGGCGATCCGCGCAAGCTCGCCGACGGTCTCCTCGCCCTCGTCGGCGACGACATGCGCGCCATGCGTTGCTCGCTCTTCCTTCGCGCGCCGGAACCAGACACGCTCTATCTGGCGGCGTCCCGTGGACTGGCGCCGCACGTGCGCGACGGCTCGCGCATCACGGTGGGCTCCGGGGTCGCGGGGCGCGTGGCGGCGAGCCGCCAGCCGCTCCTGGTGGTGGACGCGTCGGACGAGCAGGCGCAGCCGCTGCTGCGTGACGAGTACCTGACCACCGGTTCGTTCATCTCCTTTCCCCTCGTCTACCGCGATGAGCTGGTTGGCGTGGTGAACCTGACGAATCGCGCCCAGCGCGGCCTGTTTGTCGAGGAGGATGTGGAGCGGGTGCGCATCCTCGGCCTGGTCATCTCGCTCATCGCCCTCGAAGCGCGTCTGCCGGAGCGCCTGCTGGATCGCATCGCGTGATACACGCCGCGGTGCACGCCGCCATCCGCCGCCTCGCGGCGGGCGAATCGCTGAGCCGCGACGAAGCGGCGGAAGCGTTCGGGGCCGTGATGCGCGGTGAGGGTACGGATGCGCAGGTCGCCGCGCTCCTCATGGGCCTGCGCGTCAAGGGTGAGACGCCGGACGAGCTCGCTGGGGTCGCGGGTGCGCTGCGAGGCGCGATGCAAGCGCTCGACGTCGAGGCGCCGCACGATCTCGTGGACACGTGCGGCACGGGCGGTGGCACGGTCACCACGTTCAACATCTCGACGGCCGCGGCGCTTGTCGCCGCGGGCGTGGGCGTACGCGTGGCGAAGCACGGCAATCGGTCGTTCACGTCCCGCTCGGGAAGCGCCGACGTGCTCGAGGCGCTGGGCGTGCGCATTGACCTACCCGTGGAGCGGATGCGCGACGTGCTCGACCGGGCCGGCATCGTGTTCATGTTCGCACCGGCGATGCACCCCGCGATGCGCCACGTGGGCCCGGTGCGCCGCGACCTGGCAATCCAGACCATCATGAATCTCGTGGGTCCGCTCGCCAACCCCGCGCGCGCGGGGCGCCAGGTCATCGGCGTCGCGGACGCGCGTCGACTCGGGCTCCTCGGCGGCGCGCTGCAGGCGTTGGGGACGGTGCACAGCCTCGTAGTGCACGGGGCGCCGGGCCTCGACGAAGTGTCCCCGCTTGGCGCGACCACCGTGCTGGAATTGGTCGACGGAGAAGCGCGTTCGTGGATGGTGGAGCCGGAGCGGCTCGGTCTGCCTCCCACGACGGTGGAGGACCTGGCGGGCGGCGCGCCGGCTGAGAATGCGCTGATTGTCGAGGACGTGATCGCCGGCCGCGGTCGAGCGGGGGCCGCAGCGGCGGTGGCGCTCAACGCCGCCGCCGCCATCTATGCGAGCGGCCGGACCAGCGACTACGTATCGGCGCTCGGCGTCGCGCGCGACGCACTGCGTGCCGGGGCGGGGCGGGAGGCGCTGGAGCGGCTTCGCCGCGAGGCGGGGCGTCCGCGCTGAAAGCAGAACGGCCGGCGTGTGCCGGCCGTTTCTGAAAGCGTCGAGCGCCAGCCCGATGGCTAGTACCGACGCATCACGCCGACGACGACTCCCTCGATGCGGATGTCGTCCGTCCGATCGAAATACATCGGGGCAAGCGTCTCGTTCGCCGGCTGGAGGCGGATGCGGCCGTCGCGTTCGCGGAAGTAGCGCTTGACGGTGGCCGCGTGGCCGTTGAGCATCGCGATCACCATTTCACCGTTGTCCGCCGACTGTCGCTGGTTGATGACGACGAGATCGCCATCCGCGATATGGTCGTCGACCATTGAGTTGCCGCGCACGCGCAGGGCGTAGTGCGACCCGCCGCGCCGCACGAAGTCCTCCGGCACGGCGACGGTCTCGCCGGGCGTGGTGTGTTCAATGGCCGTGCCCGCCGCCACCGCGCCGAGCAGCGGCAGCTCAACCGACGGCGCGAAAACCTCGGACGGGAGGATCTCGATCGCGCGGCTTTCGTTGTAGCTGCGCTTGATGTAGCCCTTCCGCTCAAGATTCGTCAGGTGTTCGTGCACCGTCGCCAGCGAGTTATAGTTGAACTGCTCGGCGATCTCCTCGAAGCTCGGGGCGTAGCCGTGCGCCCCCTGATAGCCCTGCAGGTAGTCGAGGATCTGGCGCTGGCGCTTGGTGAGCGGCATGGCGGCGGTGTCCAGTTGAGGGTGCGACGGGAGTACTGAGATCTCGACGAGCGAACAAACCCCGAAGTAACGGTAGCCGAAGATTGGCCGAAGCGCAACAGACCTCTTGGAACGCCCCTGACGGGCCACTCGGACGCTTGACCGCGCGATCGGTCGAGCGGGCGCGCGACGCGCGGGCGAGGTGGCGCGCGCTCGAGGATCAGGCAACGGCGATGGCGCCGGCGCCGTCCCTCCGGGCGGCGCTCGACCAGCCGCACGTGACGGTGATCGCCGAACTCAAGCGAGCCTCCCCCAGCAAGGGCGTCCTCGACGCCTCGCTCGACGCGGGCGCGCGCGCCGCGGCGTACGCCGCAGGTGGCGCCGCGGCGTTGTCGGTGCTGACCGAGCCGACGGAGTTCGGTGGCTCACTCGATGACTTGCGCGCGGCGCGCGCCGCGGTGGAGATACCGCTGCTGCGCAAAGACTTCCTGGTCGATGAGGTGCAGCTGATCGAAGCACGCGCGGCCGGCGCGAGCGGTGTGTTGCTCATAGCGCGTGCGCTCCCGCCAGCGCGGCTGCTCGCCCTGGCCGCTGCCGCGCGCTCCTGGGGACTCGAGCCACTCATCGAAGTGCGACGCGAAGCGGAACTGGAGTTGGCACTCGGCGTGCCGAACGCCATTATCGGCGTGAACAACCGCAACTTGGAGACCTTGGAAATCGACGACGCGGTCTCGGAGCGGCTGCTGCGGCTCGTGCCGGGCGAGCGGATCGCCGTGTACGAGAGCGGGGTGCGGCACGCGGACGACGTGCGCCGGGCGGCCGCGCTCGGCGCCGATGCCGTGCTCGTCGGCTCTGCGCTCTCCGTCGCTGCGTCGGCGGCCGACGCGGTCCGTGCGCTGACCGGCGTCGGGCGGAGCGGACGTGATTGACGTCAAGTTCTGCGGGCTGACGCGCGCCGAGGATGCGCACCAGGGAGCGGCGCTGGGCGCCGCGTTTCTCGGCACGGTGTTCGCTGGCGGCCCGCGACAGCTCACGGCTGGCCGGGCGAGGGCCGTCCTCGATGCGGCGGTGGGATGCGGCGTGGCGAAGCGCGTTGGAGTCTTCGGCGCGCAGGACGTCGGGGCGATCGCTGAGCTCGCCGCGGAAGCGCGCCTGGATGTGGTGCAATTGCATGGCGCCTCGGACGGCGCGCTGGTGGAGTCGCTGCGTCAGCGCGGCCCGTGGCAGATCTGGCGTGTAGTTCGGGTCGCGGGTGACATGACGGTGCTGCCGGACGGGGCTGCGACGGGGGTGGACGGGGTTCTCGTCGACGCCCTGGTGCCCGGCGCGCTCGGTGGCACTGGTGTCGCCGTGAACTGGGAGGCGCTGGCGCGCGCGCTCGATCGGGCCAACCGTCCACCGCACCTCGTGCTCGCCGGCGGGCTGACGCCGGGGAATGTCGCGATGGCATGCCGGGTGGTTTCGCCGGACGTGGTGGATGTATCCTCTGGGGTAGAGTCGGCTCCGGGAATCAAGGATCACTCGAAGATGCGCGCCTTCGTTGAGGCGGTGGCGCATGGGGGACGCTGAGATGGTGACGCAGGATGGAATGGACGGGAGGTTCGGGGCGTTCGGCGGTCGGTACGTGCCGGAGACGCTGGTCCCTGCGCTGGACGAGCTGGAGCGCGCGCTGGAGGCGGCCCTCGCCGATCCGGCGTTTGACGCCGAGCTCTCGTCGATGCTGACGCACTACGTGGGGCGGCCCTCGGCGCTCTGCGATGCGCCGCGGTTTTCGGCGCACGTTGGCGCCCCGGTCTGGCTCAAACGGGAGGACCTCAACCACACCGGCGCGCACAAGATCAACAACGCCCTCGCTCAGGCGCTGCTCGCCCTCCGCATGGGGAAGCGCCGCATCATCGCGGAAACGGGGGCGGGGCAGCACGGCGTCGCCACGGCGACGGTCTGCGCGCGGCTGGGCCTCGAGTGCGTGGTGTACATGGGCGAGGAGGACATGCGCCGCCAGCGCTTGAACGTGTATCGCATGCGCCTGATGGGGGCGACGGTGGTGCCGGTGACGGCTGGGACGCGCACGCTCAAGGACGCAACGACGGAGGCCATTCGAGACTGGGTCACCACCTGTCCAACCAGCCACTACATCATCGGGTCCGTTGTCGGACCGGCGCCGTATCCGCGGATGGTGCGAGAATTCCAGGCGATCATCGGGCGTGAGGCGCGCACGCAGATGCTCGAGCGCGCCGGGCGCCTCCCGCGCGCCGTGGTGGCGTGTGTCGGCGGCGGATCGAACGCGATGGGGATCTTCCACGCGTTCCGGAACGATGCACAGGTCGAACTGGTCGGCGTGGAAGCCGCCGGCCACGGTCTCGACAGCGGCGCGCACTCGGCGAGCCTGCTTCGCGGCACGCCGGGCGTGCTGCACGGCTCGTTGAGCTACCTGCTGCAGGATGCGAGCGGGCAGGTGCATCCGGCGCATTCGATCTCCGCCGGCCTCGACTATCCGGGCGTCGGCCCAGAGCATGCGTATCTCAAGGACGCGGGGCGCGCGACGTACGTGGCCGTCACGGATGCCGAGGCGTTGGAGGGGTTCGCGCTGCTCGGGCGGCTTGAGGGGATCATTCCGGCGCTCGAGACGGCGCACGCGGTGGCGTGGATCGCGGCGCAGCGCGGACGTTGGGCGGCCGACGAGCCCGTCCTGCTCTGCGTCAGTGGACGCGGCGACAAGGACGTGGCGCAGGTGAGCGAGCCGGGGGCGGGGAGCGCTTGATGGTGACGGAAAGGCGTCCGAGCCGTATTATCTACGGATGACCGTTCCCACGGCTGCCGTTCCGGACCAGGGGCCCGAGGATCTCGAGCCACCGTGCTCTCCGCAACTCGTTGCGGAGATGCTGCGGCAGCTCGACAAGACGATTCGCGCGCACCTGCTGTACCTGAACAACCACAACAACCCCAGCTACGTGCGCTCGCTGGAACAGGCGCGCGCGGTTTTTCAGCCGCTCTGGGCCGAGGCGGATTCCGTGCGCCTCGTCGTCACGGACACGGCGCTGGAGTGGTTCGGCCAGCCGGTCTTCGAGGAGCCGACCAAGGCGTCGGACTCGCTGCCGTGGACGCTCTTCAAGGATGGCCTGCGCGAGTTGACGCTGCAGCGCGGGTTCGAGGAGAAGGAACTCGTCGATTTCCTCAACATCATTCCCAAGGTTCGGCATGCGCTGCCGAATCAGGATGACCTCCTGACGCTGCTGTGGGAGCAGGAATTCACGACGCTGCAGTACCGCTATGCCGATGTCAGCGACGAGTCGGCGCCGCTGGACCGCTCCCCCGAGCCCGGTCGGTGGCCAAAGTCGGAAGGAGGCGCCGTCGAGGAGCCCTACACGGCGGTGGAGGAGGCGAGGCAGGAGGCGGCCGCGGACGGCGCCGGCGAGGGCGCGGCGCAGGCGGATCGCCCCGGCATCGTGCGCATGGAGGATTTTGACACCACGCTCTACTTCCTCGACGAGAAGGAAGTCGAGTACCTCCGGCAGGAGACGGCGCGCGAGTACGGCACGGATCTTCGCACGGCAGTGCTTGACACGCTGCTCGACATCTTCGAGTTCCAGGTCGATCCGCTGGTGCGCGCCGAGGTCTTGTCGCACATCGAGGCGCTCATGCTGCACCTGCTCTCGGCGGGGCAGTTCAGGGCGGTGGCCTACCTGTTGCGCGAGGCGGCGCTGACGCTCGAGCGGGCGCGCGACGTCGCGCCAGAGACCAAGCAGCGCCTCGGATCCATTTCGGCGCGGCTGAGCGAGCCGGCGGCGCTGGAGCAGCTGCTCGAGGCGATGGACTCCGCGCCGAGCCTTCCGACGTCGACCGACCTGAACGACCTGTTCGCGCAGCTGCGCCCAACGGCGCTCGCCACGCTCCTCGCGTGGCTCCCGCGGGCGCAGAACGTCGGTCTCCGCCCGCTGCTCGAGGGCGCGGCGACGCGCATCGCGGAGTCGGCGACGGGCGAGCTGGTGAAGCTGATTGCCGATCCATCACACGACGTCGCGCTCGAGGCGATTCGCCGGTGCGGCGCGATGCGCACCGCCGCGGGCGTGCCGGCCATGGCCCGCGTGCTCGAGCACGGCGACCGGGAACTGCGGATGGCGACGCTGTCCGCGCTCGGCGACATCGCCTCGCCGGGGGCCATGCAGGCGATGGAGAAGGCGCTGGTGGACGCGGATCGCGACATTCGCGTGCAAGCGGCGAAGACGCTGATGGCGCGCCAATACCGGCCCGCGCTGGCGCGCGCCGAAGCGGCGGTGAAAGGGAAAGAGCTGCGGGAGGCGGACCGCACGGAGCGGCTCGCCTTCTTCGAGTTGTATGGGGCCCTGTGCGGCGATGCCGGCGTGGCCTTCCTTGACGGAATCCTCAATGCGAAGGGCGGGTTGTTCGCACGCAAGGAGGACCCGGAGCTGCGTGCCTGCGCCGCCGTCGCGCTCGGGCGCGTCGGCACACCGGCCTCGCGTGAGGCGCTGCAGCGGGCCGAGGGCGACAAGGACGTCATCGTGCGCAATGCGGTCGGCCGCGCGCTGCGCGGAGGCGCGCCGCAGTGACGACGCCCCCAGGCGGTTCGCGCCCTTCGGTCGCCAGGCGCAGCTCGGTCGCGATGCAGGCGCTCGGCGACGTGACGGGCGAGGCATATGTGCGCGTGGCCAGCCGCGCGTTCATCCTGGCGTTCTATGGGACGATGCGGAACCTCCGCCTCTATCCCTTCGAGAACTCCGTCGTCCAGCAGTCGCTGCAGGAGCTTTCGTTCATCACGAACGAGCTGCTGACCAGAGAGAAGGAGTGCGAGTTCCGCGTCGCCGGCGAGTTCATCTTCGTGAACAGCACGCGCCTGCGACTCGACCTCGACAACTACGCGAGCTTCAGCGCGCTCCTCCAGCAGTTCCGCCAGAACGGCATCGGCACGCTGCGCGTGGTGCGCTCTCCGGCCATCCGGGACTGGACGGTCCTGCTCGGATACCTGCAGAACCCGCAGGGGACGGAGACCGCCGACCGCTTCGAGGGGCTGCTGCGCCGCCTGGGCGAGACCGGGATCACGGTCTTCGAGATCGCGCCGCTGGTTGAGGGCGACGAGGAGCAGAGCGGCCAGAAGCTCGAAGCCAAGGAGAAGGCCAAGCGCACCTACGCCCAGTCGGTCACGGCGACGAAGGACGTGATCAACTCGGTGCGCATGGGGCAGACCGCGAACATCAAGAAGATCAAGCGCGTGGTGCAGGGGATCGTCGACCAGATCCTCGCCGACGAGACGTCGCTCATCGGACTGACCACCATTCGTGACTACGACGACTACACGTTCGCGCACTCGGTGAACGTCTGCATCTTCTCCATTTCTCTGGGTCGTCGCCTGGCGCTCACGCGCCTGCAGCTCTACGACCTTGGGATGGCGGCGCTCTTCCACGACATTGGCAAGGCGCGCGTGCCGGCCGAGATCATCAACAAGGTGGACGTGCTCTCGGACGACGAGTGGCGCGCGATCGCCGCGCACCCGTGGCTCGGCGTGCTCGCGCTGTTCTCGGTCCGCGACCAGCAGGAGTTTCCGTATCGTTCGATGCTCGTGGCGTTCCAGCACCACATGAAGCGGGACCTCACCGGGTACCCGCGCAGCCTCCGCACCAAGGACATGACGTTTTACTCGAAGATCGTCGCCTGCGCCGACGGCTTCGATGCGGCGACGTCGCGGCGCTCGTACCAGACGACGCCCATGGCGCCCTCGGCCGTGCTGCAGGAGATGCGCGACAACCCGCGGCGCGGCATTGACCCCGTGATCATCAAGGCGTTCATCAACCTGCTCGGCATCTACCCGGTGGGCACCTTCGTGGTGCTCGACACCTTTGAGCTCGCCATCGTGCACGGCGCCAACCCCGATCCCGAGCTGCTGTCGCGCCCGATGGTGCGGATCGTCAGCGACGACCTCGGCAACGTGCAGTATCCGGGCACCGTCGTGAACCTCGCCGAGCGCAACGAGGCCGGCGACTACCGCCGGACCATCATCAAGACCGCCGATCCCGACCGCTACGGCATTCGCGTCGGCGACTACTTCGTCTAGCCTGTCGTGCTTACTGATCGCTTCAGCGCGCTCCGCGCGGGGGGCCGCCGCGCCCTCGTCTGCTACGCCACCGCCGGCCACCCCGATCCCGTCCGCAGCATCGCGCTGTGGCAGGGGCTCGAGGAGGCCGGCGCCGATGTGTTGGAAGTGGGCGTGCCTTTCTCCGACCCAATGGCCGATGGCCCGGTCATTCAGGCCAGCTCTCAGGCCGCGCTTGCACACGGGGTGACGCTCGACGGCGCGCTCGCGCTCGTGGCGCGTGCCCGGCTCGGCATCCCCGTCGTGCTCTTCAGCTACCTCAATCCGCTGCTGGCTGCCGGTCCGGACGTGCTGCGCCGTGCCGCCGACGCGGGCGTGCACGGCGTGCTGGTAACCGATCTGCCCGTGGGCAGCGACCCGGAGCGTGAAGCGTGGTTGGGCGACGGGCCGCTCGCCTTCGTGCGCCTCGTCGCCCCGACCACACCGCAGGAGCGGATGGCCGAGATCGCGCGGCATGGCCGTGGCTTCGTCTACCTCATCTCGCGCCTCGGCGTGACCGGGGTGAGCGCGCAGCTTCCGAGTGACCTGCCCGACACCATTGCGCGACTCCGCGCCGTTTGCGCGCTGCCCATCTGCGTGGGGTTCGGCGTGTCCCGGCCGGAGCAGGCGCGCGCGATTGGCGCGCACGCCGACGGCGTGGTGGTGGGAAGCGCCATCGTGCGCGCGGCGGACGCGTCCGTGGACGAGGCAGTGTCGCTGGCGCGCGCCCTTCGCGCGGGGCTGGACGGGGCGGACGCATGAAGGCGCCCCTTCTTCCCGACTGGGCCGTCGTCGGCGACAAGCGTCGCGCGCATATCGCGCGGGTCACCGCCTTGCTCGATGACTGGGCCAAGCGGATGCGCCTCGATGCTGACGAGGCGCAGGCGTGGCATGACGCCGGCCGTTTCCACGACGCGCTGCGCGACGCGACGCCCCAAGCGCTGCGCGCCCTCGTCGACGCGCCGGAGCTTCCGGACGGCATCCTCCACGGCCCCGCAGCCGCCGTGATGCTCGAACGGGATGGCGAGACCCGCCGCAGCGTTCTTGACGCGGTGCGCTGGCACACCGTCGGTCATCCGGCGTGGGATCGCACGGGTCGCGCGCTGTTCATGGCGGACTTCCTCGAGCCCGGGCGCAAGTTCATGCACGCCGACCGCGCGTTCCTGGCCGCCCAGTTGCCGCACAACTTCGATGGCGTGTTCCGTCAGGCCGTGCGGATGCGCCTCGAGTGGACGTTGCGCGAGGGGAACGGGATCTTCGAGGGGACGGTGACCTTGTGGAACTCGGTTCGGTGAGCGCGCCGCCGGCGCCCGGCGATCTGGCGCGCCGGCGGCGCCGCCGCGTCGCGCTCGTCGTCATCCTCGTCGCCATCGTGGCCGGTGTCTTCCGTCCGCGGACAGCGCCAGAGGGCGGATCGACGACCGCCTCAACTGAGTCGGCGACTCCTGCACGACGTCCCGAGCGCGTGATCCCCGATTCCGTGCGCATTCGCGTCGAGGTCCTCAACGCGACGGACACGCGCGGTCTGGGCCGGCTGGCAACCGCGTGGCTCCGGGATCATGGATTCGATGTTGTGGGCACGGGCACCGCGCCAGAGGCGGCCCGGCTCGACAGCACGCTGGTGCTGGACCGCTCCGGACACCCGGAGTGGGCGCGGCTCGCCGCCGGCGCCATGGGAGGCGCGCGCATCGAGGCGCGCCCGGACTCGCTACGGTACCTGGACCTGACCGTTCTGGTCGGCCGTTCGTGGCGGCCGCCGCCGCAGACGCTCTACCCGTAGCTGGCCGCACGCGGCGGCGATGTCCATGCCGCGGCTCTTCCGGACGGCCACCTCGACGCCCTGCTTTGCCACCGCCGCGGCGAAGCGCTGAATGCCCTCTGTGGAGGTCGGCGTGAAGCTCCCCGCGCCGCCGGGGTGGAGCGGAATCAGGTTCACGAACGCGCCACAGCGCTTCGCCAGGCGCGCGAGCGCCGTGGCGTGCGCGGGCTGATCGTTCACGCCGCCGAGCATGACGTATTCGAACGTGACGCGCCGCGCGAACGCCGCCGCCGCGTCGATCACCCGCTCGAGCGGGAACTTGATGTTCACCGGCATCAGCATGCGGCGCAGTTTGTCCGTGGGCGCGTGCACACTGATGGCCAAGCGGAACTGCTCCGGCCGTTGAGCCAGCGCCTCGATGCCGGGGAGCACCCCCACCGTGGAGACCGTGATGTGGCGGGCGCCGACACCGCATCCTTCCGGCGCGTTCAGGATGGTGAGCACCACGCTGACCGCCTTCCAGTTCATCAGCGGCTCGCCCATGCCCATGAAGACGATGTTGGTCGGCTTCACCGGCTCGGGGAGCAGCGCCAGTTCACGCACCTGGCCCGCGATCTCCGACGGCTGGAGATTGCGCGAGAACCCCATGAGGCCGGTCGCGCAGAACGAGCACTGCAGCGCGCACCCCGCCTGCGAGGAGATGCAGAGCGTGACGCGGTTGCCGTCGGGAATGGCGACCGTTTCGATGGTCTGCCCGTCGTGGAGCCGGAAGAGGAACTTGCGCGTCCCGTCCGTCGAACGCTGCTCAGCCACCAGCGCGAGGCGCGGTAGGTCGAAGGACTCGGCGAGCCGCGCGCGAAAGTCGAGTGGCAGGTCGGTCATGGCCTGGAAGTCAGGCGCAGGCGCGGCCCAGAGGTGTCGCGTGACCTGGCGGGCTCGATACGCGCCGACGCCAGCGGACTCGGCGAACGCGCGCAGCGCCTGCTCGGCGTCGGCAGGGGCGAGATCGAGCAGGTTCACGCGGCTCACTTGAGCACCGAACTGAGCGTGAACTGGTAGGTGGCGGAGAGATTGCCGGCGCTCTCTTCCCGCGCGACGCCGATGACGTAGCCGCGATGATGGAAGGCGATGCCGAGTCGCCCACGCCAGTTCGTGCGTCCGTACGCCTCGGTGCGGGCCGCGCCGAGGCGGGCTTCCAGCCGCGCCCAGCGTCCGCCCACGAATCCGAACGCCTCACGAGGCAGCCCGTCGGCGGCCGTATAGCTCAGCCCGGCGCGCGCCGTGCGAAGCGTGTCAGTGCCGACGAGTCGCGCGTCAGCGGCGAGGAGCAGTTCAGCCTGCTCATGCTCGCGGGAAAACGGGCTGGCGAGGAACGTGGAGGCGGCAAGGCGCACATCGCGCGAGCCGAGGCCGCGCGAGATCACGCCGACATCCACCGACACCGCGCGCCGGAAGCTCTGGTCGAGCCTGCCGCTGCGCAGGCGGAGCGCGGCGCCGGCGGTCACCGGGCCGAGCGGACGTGCGGCGATCACTGAGACCAGCGTGGTTGCGTATGCGATCTCGTCGCCGATGGACTGAGGATCGGAGTCGGTCCGGAGCAGATCGGCCACCGACGCGTGAGCGATTCCCAGCGCCACGGTTGTTCCGCCGCGCCAACGCGTGGCCACGGAGGCGACCTGGGCACCGACGGCAACATCCACTGGCGCGCTCATCGTGCCCACGGCGAGGCGCATCCTGCTTCCATCCGGAACCGAGACACTGGCGGGATTCCAAAGGCCGAACCCCGACGTTGTCCCGAGCGCCGGCGCCTCAGCGGTCAGCCCGATGGGGAAAGCCAGCAGATCCCGTCCGGGCACTAGCTGGGCGTAGAGACGCTCCGGCAGGAGCGCGCCAGCAACCAGGAGGGTGAGCACTCGCCCGCGCATCTGGTCAGATTACCCCGTCGCCACGGGTCAGGTCAAGCGTGCGCTCGCTACCACCAAGTCCGTTTCTCCGTTAGTTTTACGGAGTTTCTCATCCCTGCGGAGAACCGGTTGCTCACCGCCCTGCTCCCCCCGGAACGGATTCGAGTTCCGTTGGGCAGCCACTCACGCCACGCGCTATTCCGCGAACTTCTGGAACTGGCGATGCCCGATACGGACGCCGCCACGCGCGAGGCGTCGTTTCAGAGCGTCCTGGCACGCGAGGGCGAGGCAAGCACCGCAATCGGAGATGGGCTGGCGGTGCCGCACGGCAGGACCGATGCGATCCATGAGATTTGGATGGCGGCGGGCATCGTCGAGGGCGTGGAGGACTACGCTGCGCCGGATGGCGTGCCGGTGCGGGCCTGCTTTCTCGTGGTCACGCCGGAAAAGGACGCCGGATTGCACCTCAAGGTGTTGGGGCGGTTGGCTCGGCTCATGCGAGACGACGCGCTGCGAACGGCCCTGATGGGCGCGTCGAATGCGGAGGCGTTCTGCGCGGTGCTCGCGAGCGCGGAGACGCGCTGATGCCGCGACACTGGTGGTATGTCGTGGGTTGGGCGTGCTTTATCCAGCTGCTCCTCCTGTGGCCGGCGCCGCCGAGGCTTCAGGCGGCGTGGATGCCGTTCAGCGTGGACACGCTGGCACATGCGGCGCTGTTTGCGGGGCAGGCGGCGCTGGCGGCGCGGGCGTTGCGCGCGGAACGCCGGGCGCTCTGGCCCGCGGCGGTCGGCGCCGCGCTGTTTGGCGCGGTGACGGAGTTGCAGCAGCATTTCATGCCTAGCCGCTCGATGGAGCTGGGCGATCTTCTGGCGGATGTGGCGGGGGCGCTGATCGGCCTCGCGGCGTTCGTCGCGTTGGCGCCACGGCGCCGGGAGTTTCACGGGTGATGGAAGGGAACATGTTCGCCACGTCGCAGCGCACGCACCTCTGCGGCGCACTCCGCGCCGCGGACGCCGGCACCACGGTTCGGATCGGCGGCTGGGTGCACCGCTCGCGCAACCTTGGCGGCCTCGTCTTTCTTGACGTGCGAGACCGCGAGGGGCTCGTCCAGGTGAGCTTCAATCCCGATTGGTCGAGCGCCGCCGTGATCGCGGACGCGGCCGGAGTCGGCGTAGAGTCCGTGGTGATCGTCGAGGGCGTCGTCACGCCGCGTCCGGCCGAGATGCGGAACGCGAACCTCGCGACCGGCGACATCGAGGTGCGCGCCAGCGCGATTCGCGTTGTCGGGCCGGCGGTCACGCCGGCCATCCCCGTGGCCCGCGGCAAGAATGACGCGCTGCCGGCGGAAGACCTGCGCCTGCGACATCGGTACCTCGACCTGCGGCGGCCGGAGTTGCAGGCGAACCTCGTGCTCCGTCACCGCCTGCTGCAGGCGACGCGGCGCTTTCTGAGCGATCGCGGGTTTCTCGAGCTCGAGACGCCGATCCTGACGAAGCCGACCCCGGAAGGAGCGCGCGACTACCTCGTGCCGAGTCGCGTGCATCCGGGCGAGTTCTACGCGCTGCCGCAGTCGCCCCAGATCTACAAGCAGCTCTTCATGTGCTGCGGCTTCGATCGCTACTTCCAGATTGCGCGCTGCTTCCGCGACGAGGATCTCCGTCAGGACCGCCAACCGGAGTTCACCCAGATCGACATTGAGGCCTCGTTCATCGGGCGCGATGACATCATGGCGCTCTCCGAAGACATGGTGGCCGCGCTCTGGCGTGAGGCGGGGCATGAGGTGGCGACGCCTTTCGAGCGAATGAGCTACGCGGACGCCATGGAGCGCTACGGCTGCGATCGCCCCGACCTGCGGTACGGCCTCGAGGTCCATGACTTCACGGGCGCCTTCCGCGCGCTGGACTTTGGCGTGACCAAGAGCGCCATCGAGGCGGGCGGTCGGGTGCGCGGCATTCGCGTCCCCGGTGGGGCGGCTTGGAGTCGCAAGCAGGTGGACGAGCTCGAAGCGCTCGCGAAGAGCGCCGGCGCCGGGGGATTGCTGCGCGTCAAGAAGGCCGACGGCAAGCTCGACGGTCCGGTGGCGAAGTTCCTCACGCCCGAGGCGGAGTCGGCGCTGGCGCTCGCTGACGGCGACCTCGCGCTGCTCGTGGCGGCGGCCGATCGCATCAGCAGTCCGGCGCTGGACCGCGTGCGGCAGGAGTGTGCGCGCCGGCTCAACCTCGTCGACGAGCAGGCACGGCGATTCCTTTGGGTGACGGACTTCCCGATGTTCGAGCAGGATCCGGCCACGGGCGCATTGTCAGCGGTGCACCATCCCTTCACGGCCGCGAATCCCGAGGACATGGCCGCGTATCCGGACGCCCCGGCGCGTTGGCGCGCGCTCGCCTACGACTGCGTGCTCAACGGACTGGAACTTGGCGGCGGCTCGATCCGCACGTCGGACCCGCGGGTGCAGTCGCGGATGTTCACCCTGCTCGGCATCGGCGACGAGGCGGACCAGGAGCGCCGTTTCGGTTTCCTGCTCGAAGGGCTGCGCGCCGGCGCGCCGCCGCACGGCGGCATCGCGTTCGGGTTCGACCGGATCTCCATGCTCCTTTCGAGCGGAACGTCGCTCCGCGATGTGATCGCGTTTCCGAAGACCACCGCGGCGCGCGCGCTGTTTGAGAACGCGCCGTCCACGGTGCCGTCGGACGACCTGCGGGAGCTGCACCTGCGTTCGACGGTGGAGGGGGAGTGAGCGACGCCGCCCGCACGGCCCCGCTCGAGGCGGCCCCGTCGCGCCGGCTCTCCACCGAGGGGGCCGACCTGCTGTTGCTCGCCGGCGTCGGTGACGCCAACCTCGCCGAGCTGCAGCGCATCTACCCGGTGCGCGTGACGTTGCGCGGCGACGCGCTGACGATCACCGGCCCCGCGGAGGCGCTGGACAAGGCCGCGGGCGTGGCGCAGCGAATGCTCGACGCCGCGCGCCAACGCACGGCGCTCGACGCCGACGACGTGCTGCGCTTCTCGATGGAAGGGCCGGCGGCTGGGGAGGGAGCGCCGGAGCGCTTGGTGCTGCCCGGCGTGCGCAAGATCATCCAGCCGAAGACCGCCGGTCAGGCGCAGTACCTGCGCGCGCTGTTCGAGAGCGACATCGTGGTGGGCATCGGGCCGGCGGGCACGGGGAAGACGTACCTGGCCGTCGCCGCGGCGGTGGACATGCTCTCCCGCAAGCGCGTGCGGCGCATCATCCTCGCCCGGCCGGCGGTGGAGGCGGGGGAATCGCTCGGCTTCCTTCCCGGGGACATGCAGGCCAAGGTCGACCCCTACCTGCGCCCGCTCTACGACGCGCTCGAGGACATGATGCCGCCGGAGCGCATGCAGCGCGCGCTCGAGACGCGCACCATCGAGATCGCGCCGCTGGCGTACATGCGCGGGCGCACGCTCGGCGACGCGTTCGTGATCCTCGACGAGGCACAGAACGCGACGAGCCTGCAGATGAAGATGTTCCTCACGCGGCTGGGCGTGAACTCGCGCGCCGTGATCACGGGCGACAAGACGCAGATTGACCTGCCGAGCCCGGCGGACAGCGGACTCACACAGGTGGAGCGCATCCTTCCGGGGATCGACGGCATCGCGTTCCACTACTTCAGCGACGCCGATGTGATCCGCCATCGACTGGTCCGCGAGATCGTGAAGGCGTACGCGGCTGAAGCGGAGCAGGGGCGGTGAGTGCGGCATCGCGCGGGGATCCGCTGCGCGTCGGCGTGGCGCGCGATGGCGTCCGCAGCGCGGTGTCCGCGGAGCGCCTGGCAGACGCGGCGCGCGCCGTGCTGCGCGCCGAGGGCGTGCGCGCAGCGTTGCTTTCGGTGACGCTGGTCTCGTCCGCCGCCATCGCCCGGATGAACCGGCGGCACCTGCGCCACGCCGGGCCGACCGATGTGATCTCCTTCGGCCTGTCGGCGATGCCCGGCACGGGGGTGGTCGGCGACATCTACCTCTGCCCGGAGGTCGCGCGCGAGAACGCGCGCACGGCCGGCTGTTCGGTGCGCGAGGAGCTGCTGCGGCTCGTCGTGCACGGGACCCTGCATGTGCTGGGGTGGGACCATCCCGAGGGACCGGCGCGCGAGCGGTCTCCGATGTGGCGGCGGCAGGAGCGCCTGCTGGCTGCCGTGCTCCGACGCCAGGCATGACCGACGCAACGGCGGCATTGCTCGGTGGCGGCTTCGTGGTGGCCGCGGCACTCTGTGCGGCCGCCGATGGCGCCCTGCTGACCATCGACGACGATGAGGTGCCCGCCGATCACCCGCTGCGCGGGATGGTGGCCGGGCGCGAGGCAACCCATCGCGCGCTCTCCTACGCGCGCATCCTGATGCAGCTCGGCGCGGGGGCGGCGCTGGTCGTCGCCCTCGGCCCCGATCGCGACATGGTCATCGCGGTGGCGATCGCCGCGCTCGCGGTCGCCGTCTCGGAGAGCTTCGCTCGCGCGCTCGGCGACGCGCTGGCCATGCGGGCGCTCGAACGGCTGGCGCCGGTCGCGCACGTCGCTGCGAGCGCGCTGCGTCCCGTGGTCGCCTTGGGGGCCTGGTGCGATCGCGTGCTGGCCGACGTGTTGCCGCGCGCGAAGGACGAGGGAACGCACGACGCCGAGGTCGAGCGCTTCCGGGAGGTCGTCGCGGACGAGGTAGCCGACGCCGACACGGGGGACGCCGGACGACGCCTCGTGACGGGCGTGTTTGCGCTGGGTGAAACGCAGGTGAAGGAAATCATGGTGCCGCGCGTGGACATCGTGGGGATCGAGCGCGATGCGCCGTGGTCCGAGGTCCTCGCCCGGGTGCGCAGCGCGCGGCACTCACGACTGGTGGTGTTCGCGGAGGATCTCGACGAGGTCGTGGGGGTGCTCTACGCGAAGGATCTGCTCCATGCCGTGCTGGATGACCGCGAACCGGCTGATGGCTGGCAGTCGCTCGTGCGGCCGGCCTGGTTCATCCCGCTGACCAACACGGTGGACGCGCAACTGCGCGACTTCCGGCTGAACCATCGGCACATCGCGCTCGTCGTCGACGAATTCGGCGGCATCGCGGGCCTGGTGACCCTCGAGGATGTGCTCGAGGTCATCGTGGGTGAGATCCGCGACGAGAATGACGCGGAAGAGGCGGACGAGGTGGAGCGCGAGGGAACCGACAAGTTCTGGCTCTCGGCCCACGTGACGCTTGACACCCTCTCCAGCCTGACGGGGCACGATTTCCGCCGCGAGGACCTGACAACCGTTGGTGGGTTGGCGTACGAGCTGTTCGACGGGGTGCCGGAGCCGGGCGAAGACGTGGAGGTGGCCGGTTTCCGCGTGGTGGTTGAGCGCATGCGCGGCCGCCGCATCGAGCGCGTCTACTTCGAGCGATTGCCGGGCCCGTCGCGCGGGGAGGACGCGTGAGACCGCTGATGGTCGTCATCGTCCTGCTGGTGGCGGGGCTGACGGCGGCGGCGACAGCCGTTCGCTCGGTCAGCCGCATCTGGATCCGGCACTGGGTGGAGCACCGCCTGGCCGGATCGGTCGCCTCTCGCTTCGCGGTCACGCGTCCGTCGCGGCTGCTGCTGGCCGCCGGAACGGGAATCGCGGCGCTGGTGATGGTCGCGGGGGCGGCCGTGGCGATGAGTGCCTCGACCCGCGTCGGCCTCGCGCGTGAGTTGGCGGTCACGGCGATCGCGTTGCTGGTGCTGGGCCAGTCCGTGCCGCGGGCCATCGGGCGCCGGTGGGGGGCGGAGATGTTGCCGCTGCTCCTGCCGCCGCTGCAACTGCTGGGGCTTGTCGTGTCGCCGCTGATGGCCGTGGCAGAGTGGGCCGCGCGGGCGACGGCGGGCGTGCGTCCGGCCCCCGCAGAGGAGGCACGCGACGCCCTCGAAGACCTGCTGCGGGAAGGGGAAAGCGAGGGCGTGGGCGAGGCGGCCGAGAGTGCGATCATCAGCGGCGTCGCCGAGTTCGGTGAGAAGCGGGTGCGCGACGTGATGACGCCGCGCGAGCGCATCGTGGCGGTAGACCGCGCGATGGCGCCGGAGGCGATCGCGCGCCTGGTCGCCCAGACGGCGCTCTCGCGCATCCCCGTGATCGACGGCGACCTCGACCGCGTGGTGGGCGTGCTCCACTCGTTCGACGTGCTCGAGCGCCCGGAGTCGCTGCTCGGCCGCGTGCGCCGCGTGGCCTTCGCGCCGCCGGAGCAGCCCTGCGTCGAGTTGATGCGCACGATGTTGCGCGAGCGGCGGCACCTGGCCATCGTGCGCGAGGCGTCGGGGCGCACCCTCGGATTGGCGACGCTGGAGGACCTCGTGGAGGAGTTGGTGGGCGACATTCACGACGAACACGACGACGAAGCGTCGGGGCGGGAAGGGTGAGCGACATCCGCCTTCCCGCAGATGCGCCGCGCGCCCTCCACGCGCTGCTCGCCGACTTCCTCGCGGGGCGCAAGGCGGCGCTTGCCCGCGCGGTCTCGATGGTCGAGGACGGGCGCTCTGGTGTCGACCTGCTGCTCGCGGCCCTGCATCCGCGCGTCGGACGGGCGCGGCGCATCGGCCTCACCGGGCCGCCGGGCGCGGGCAAGAGCACGCTCACGGCGCGACTCGCGGCTGCGTTGCGCGCGCAGGGGCACACGGTCGGCATCGTGGCGGTGGATCCCACCTCGCCGTTCTCCGGCGGCGCGCTGCTCGGCGACCGGGTTCGCATGGAGGAAGTGGCGCTGGATCCCGGCGTCTTCATCCGTTCGATGGCGACGCGCGGTTCGCTGGGCGGACTGGCCGGCACCACGCGCGAGGTCTGCGACGTGCTCGACGCGTTCGGCCTCGACCGCATTCTCATCGAGACCGTCGGCGTGGGGCAGAGCGAACTCGACATCGCGCGCACCGCCGACACGTCCCTGCTCGTGCTCGTGCCGGAGGCCGGTGACTCCATCCAGACGCTGAAGGCCGGACTGATGGAGATCGCCGACGCCTTCGTCGTCAACAAGGCCGATCGGCCGGGGGCGGACCGCTTGCGCAACGACATCGAGTTGATGCTCGGACTGCGCGGGGGCCAGGCGCTCAAGAATGTCCCAGCGCACCACGGGGTGGACCTGCGCCGTCTTGGACATCGCGCGGCGCAAGCAGACGCGACGCCCGCGCCGGGTGGGGCTGCCTGGGCGCATCCCGTGCTCCGCGCGGTCGGCACGACGGGGGAGGGCCTCCCCGAGACGCTCGCTGCGCTCGACGCGCACTACACATGGCTTGAGCAGAGCGGCGATCTCGGTCGCCGGCGCCGCGCGCGGTTGCGCGAGCGCGTGAAGGACGTCGTCTTCCAGCGGCTGGCGCGCCGGCTGTGGCTGGACGACGCGACGAACCAGTGGATCGACGACCAGGTGGCCGACCTCGCCGCCGGCCGCACCACGCCGTACGCCGTGGCCGATGCGCTACTGCGCCGCAGCGGCCCCCTCATGACTGGAGACTCGGCATGACCACGCCCCCTGACCTTGGGTCCTCGCTCGACGAGATGCGCGCGGAGCTGGAGCAGCTCCGCGCCGAAGTGGATCGCTGGCGCGCGCGTTTCGAGCGCGGCGAGACGCGCGACCTGGCGTGGACGAACTCCGCGCGCGAGGTCGACCCGCTCTACACTGCGCTCGATCTCGCGGGGTCCGGCGGCACGGCCTTCGAGGTGCCCGGGGCATTCCCGTTCACGCGCGGCATCCATCCCACCGGCTACCGCGGCAAGCTCTGGACGATGCGGCAGTTCGCGGGCTTCGGCTCGGCGCGCGAGACGAACGCGCGCTACAAGTTCCTGCTCGACCGCGGCACGACCGGGCTGTCGGTAGCCTTCGACTTCCCAACGTTGATGGGCTACGACTCCGACCATCCGCGCTCGGAAGGCGAGGTGGGGAAGTGCGGCGTCGCCATCAGCTCGCTGGCCGACATGGAGGTGCTCTTCGACGGCATTCCGCTCGATCAGGTCTCCACGTCGATGACGATCAACGGCCCGGCGATCATTCTCTGGTGCTTCTACATCGCTGCCGCTGAGAAGCAGGGCGTGCCGCCCGAGAAGCTGCGCGGCACCATCCAGAACGACATTTTAAAGGAGTACATGGCGCAGCATGCGTGGTGCTTCCCCATCGAGCCCGCGCTGCGCCTCATCGTGGACTGCTTTGAGTGGGGCGCGACGCACGCGCCGCAGTGGAACACCGTCTCGATCTCGGGCTATCACATCCGCGAGGCCGGGGCGACGGCGGCGCAGGAGCTCGCCTTCACGCTGGCCGACGGCTTCACGTACGTGGAGCGGGGCATCGCCCGCGGCCTCGACGTGGACGAGTTCGCGCCGCGGCTGTCGTTCTTCTGGGACATCCACAACGACTTCTTCGAGGAGATCGCCAAGCTGCGCGCCGCGCGGCGCATCTGGGCGCGGCACCTGCGCGACCGCTACGGCGCGAAGAACCCGCGAAGCTGGGTGATGCGCTTCCACTCGCAGACGGCGGGCGTCACGCTCACCGCGCAGCAGCCGATGAACAACGTCGTGCGCGTCGCGTACCAAGCGCTCGCCGCGGTGCTTGGCGGCACGCAGTCGCTGCACACGAACTCGATGGACGAGACGTTGGCCCTGCCCACCGAGCATGCCGTGGAGGTGGCCCTGCGCACCCAGCAGGTGCTCGCCTATGAAACCGGCATTCCGTCGGTCATCGATCCGCTGGGCGGATCGTACTACGTGGAGAAGCTCACCGACGACATGGAGCGCGAGGCCGAGCAGCTGTTCGCGCAGATCCACGAGCAGGGCGGCGTCGTGCGCGGCCTCGAGGACGGGTGGTTCCAGAAGCGCATTGCCGAGAGCGCGGCGCGCCAGCAGTGGGAGATCGAGCAGCGCCGCAAGCTCGTGGTGGGCGTCAACGAGTTCGTGACCGACGAGTCGCTGAGCATCCCGCTGCTGAAGATCGATGAGTCAGCGTCGCAGCAGCAGGCCGAGCGGCTGGCCCAGCTGCGTGCGTCACGCGACAACGCGCTCGTGCAGCAGCGCCTCGATGCGTTGCGACAGGCCGCGCGCGGCAGCGAGAACACCCTCCCGTACATCCTCGACTGCGCCCGCGCGTACGCCACGCTCTACGAGATCCGCGCCGCGCTCGAGGACGTGTTTGGGGCGTACAGGGAGCCGGTGTTCTTCTGATGCGGAAGCGAGTGACGGTAGACGGTAGACGGCGGACGGTTGATGAATCGCGCTCGACCGTCCACCGTCAACCGTCCACCGTCTCGAATTGGTGGCAGAACTACTTCGACGCCGGCTACCTCCGCGAATACGAGCCGCTGTTCAACCTGGAAGAAGACCGGCACCAGGTCGCGCGGCTGATCGAGATCCTCGGGCTTCCAGCGCGGGCCCGCGTGCTCGACTGCCCGTGCGGGCAGGGGCGACACGCCCACCTGCTCGCCGAGGCGGGATTCGACGTGGATGGGCTCGACCTCTCCACCACGCTGCTGGCGCGGGCCCGTGCGCGGGGCACGGGAAGGACGCTGCGCTATCGTCGCGGCGACATGCGCCGCCTTCCGGCCCGGTGGACCGGACGGTACGACGCGGTGCTCAACCTCTTCACGAGCTTCGGGTTCTTTGACGATCCGCGCGATGACGAGCGCGTGATCGCCGAGTTCGCGCGCGTGCTCCGACCCGGAGGGGTGCTGGTCTGGCACGGCGGCGATCGCGACGGCGTGATGGCGAAATTCGTTTCGCGCGACTGGTGGACAACGTCCGACGGAACGATGGTGGCGCAGGTTCGGTCGTTCGATCCGCTCACCGGCTTTCTCACCGTGGAGTCGAACTGGCGCGGGCCCCACGGGCACGAGGACCGCGTCCATCGCATCCGCCTGTACACGCCGTCGCGACTGGCCGAGCTCATGCGATCGGCGGGGTTGATCGTGGAGCAGGCGTTCGACGGCTTCACCGATGCGCCAGTGACGAGGCGCACGAGCGAGATGCTGCTGGTCGCGCGCAAGGAACCGAATCGACGGCGCTGAACGGCGTGGCCAGGAGTCAACCAGGGAGGCGGATGATGGGAACGAAGGACAAGCGCATTGACGCGTACATCGCGAAGTCCCAGCCGTTCGCGCGGCCCATCCTGGCGCACCTGCGGGACGTCGTGCATGCGGCTTCACCGTCCATCGTCGAGGACATGAAGTGGGGCATGCCGTTCTTCGTCCAGGATGGGCGCATCCTGTGCCATATGGCGGCGTTCAAGGCGCATGCCGCCTTCGGCATCTGGGACGCGGCGCGTGTGATGAATGCGGGGACCCTAAACCGCGAGGCGATGGGGAGCTTCGGACGCATCACCAACGTGAAGGACCTGCCCGCCAAGCGCACGCTCGTCGGCCACCTCAAGCGCGCCATTGCCCTCGTGGCAACGTCGCCTGCCGCGGAACGCCGCGCGCGGACGCCGAAGCCCGTGCCGCGGCTCCCCGCCGAGTTGAGCCGCGCCCTGAAGGCCGACGCTGCTCTCCGCACGCAGTGGTCGGCGCTCGCTCCGGGCTATCGACGCGAGTACGTGGAGTGGATCGCCGGGGCGAAACGCCCTGAGACGCGGGCGCGTCGGCTCGCCACGACCGTTGCCCAGGTGCGCGAGCGAAAGGGGCCGAACTGGCGCTACGCCGCCAAGCGACGCGGCTGAGCGGCCGCGCGCGTTCCTAGTATGGCGAGCGCACCGCTGCCTTCAGTTCGAGCGACCGCCCACCGCTGAACTCGAGGACCAGCGGGAGCGAGTCGCCCGCGGCCAGCTTACGCCGCAGTCCGCTCACCATCAGGTGACGCCCACCCTCGGCGAACACCACGGAGTCCCCAGGCGCCACAGGCGCCGAGTCGATGGGCATCATGTGCACCATGCCGTTCATCTCGTGCGTCATGTGCAGCGTGACTGACTCTGCCCACGGCGAGCTGGCGGCCGTGAGCGTCACACCGGCCGCCTCTGGATTGCGCAGCACCAAGTAGACGGCGGTCACCATGCCCGAATCGGCGGCGCGCGCCCACGCGTCCTGCGCGGAAAGCTTGGCGGGCGGGGCGGGGCTCTCGGCCCCCGTGCAGGCGGCGGCGAGCACGCTGATCAGAAGGAATGGGCGGAACATCGATGACCCCAGAGCGAGTGGCAGCCCCGCGCGCGGCACCGGCCGCGTCGGCTACGGCGCCAGGTTTCGAATGTACTTGGCCAGCGCCTGCATTTGCGCTTCGGTCAGGCGGTCGCCGAACGGCTTCATGTTCTTCCCCTTGCCGTTCTTCAGCACGGCGACGATCGCCGAATCCGAGCGATTGGCAAGGAATGCCGGGCTCAATGCCGGAAGCTCCGGCAGGAGCCGTTTCATGGCGGCGGAAGGGGCGCCGGCCGGCCCATGGCACTTCTGGCAATGGGCCTCGTACAGCGCCTTGGGCTCGGCGGTCGATTCGCTGCCCGTGAGCGAAGCGCCCTGTGCGAAGGCGGGAACGCCGAAGCAGGCGAGGGCGGCGAGAACGAAAAGCAGGCGCATGGCGTAGGTCGGCGTGTGCGTCGGGATGGCGGATGTCCTTCAGGGGGCGCCCTGAAAAGCTAGCGCCCAGCCGCGCGGATTCCACCGGCTTCTATTGCCGCCGCGCGTCGCGGCCGCTTATTTCTCTCCATTATGGACACACCCATCCGAGTGCTCGTCGCCAAGCCGGGGCTCGACGGCCACGATCGTGGGGCAAAGGTGGTGGCTGCCGCCCTGCGCGACGCCGGCATGGAAGTCATCTACACCGGCCTTCACCAGACGCCCGAGATGATCGCCGGCGCCGCCGTCCAGGAAGACGTGGACGTCGTCGGCCTCTCCATTCTCTCCGGCGCTCACATGACGCTCTTCCCGCGCGTCCGCGAACTGCTCGCCGAGCAGGGGCGTGACGACATCCTCCTCACTGGGGGCGGCATCATGCCCAAGGAGGACATGGAGCGTCTCGCCGCCACGGGCGTTGGCCGCCTCTTCGGACCAGGCACGCCGACGTCCGAGCTCATCGCGTACATCCGGGAGTGGTACGCCGAGCGGCAGGCGAAGGACGCGTGAGCAGCCGGCTGGCCGACGTGAGCGCCGCTGCGCGCGAGCTTGAGCAGCGGCTTCGGCTGGGCGGCGGGCCAGAGAAGATCGAACGTCAGCACCGGCAGGGAAAGCTTACGGCTCGGGAGCGCATCGCGCGGTTGAAGGATGCCGACACCGCGTTCGTCGAGTTCGGCCTCCTCGTCGCCTACGACAAGTACAACGGTGAAGCGCCCGCCGCGGGCGTGGTCACCGGGCTGGTGCACGTGGGAGGGCGCCCGTGCGTCGTCGTCGCCAACGACGCCACCGTCAAGGCGGGCTCGTGGTGGCCTGAGACGATCGGCAAGATCCTGCGCGCGCAGGAATGCGCGATGCGCTGTCACCTGCCGATCATCTATCTGGTGGACTCGGCGGGGGTGAACCTCCCGTATCAAGGCGGCGTCTTCCCCGGCCAGTACGGCGCGGCGCGCATCTTCTATTACAACTCGCTCATGCGCCGCTATCTCCACATCCCGCAGATCGCGGCGGTGATGGGCCCCTGCATCGCCGGCGGCGCGTATCTCCCGGCGTTGAGCGACGAGATCCTAATGGTGAAAGGCACGTCCTTCATGGGGCTCGGCGGTCCGAACCTCGTGAAGGGCGCGACCGGCGCGGCGATCGACGCCGAAACGCTTGGCGGCGCGAGCACGCACACCGGCATCTCCGCCGTCGCGCACTATGCGGTGGAAGACGACGCGGCCTGCCTGGCGAAGATCCGCGACCTCATCGGCCGCCTCGCGCCACCCGAACGCGTGGCGCCCTACGATCCAGACGCAGCGCCTGGCGCCGATCCGTCCACGCTGTACGACCTGCTCCCCAACGACCACCGCATGCAGTACGACATGCACGCGGTTCTGCGCACGATTCTGGACGATGGCGCGCTCGACGAGTTCCAGCCCGACATCGCCCGCGAGATGATCTGCGGCGATGCCCGCATCGAGGGGATGCCGGTTGGTGTGGTCGCGAACCTGCGCCACCTCGTGAAGGGCGCGCACGGAGCGGGAGCTCGCTTCGGCGGCATCATCTACACCGAGAGCGCGGAGAAAGTCGCGTACTTCATCCAGCGCTGCGACCGGCACGGCATTCCGCTCCTGTTCGTGCAGGACGTGTCCGGCTTCATGGTCGGCAAGGACGCCGAGCACTCCGGAATCATCCGCGCGGGGGCGCACTTCGTCGAAGCGATGGCCACGACCAGCGTGCCGAAGATCGTCCTCACCCTGAACCACGCCTCCGGCGCCGGCTACTACGCGATGGCGGGGCAGGGCTTCGACCCGGACTTCATCTTCTCGTGGCCCACCGGGCGGATGGCGGTGATGGAGGGGGAGTCGGCCGTGCAGGCGGTGCATGGCCCCTCGCTCGAAGAGGCCAAGAAGGCGGGCTTCGATCCGTCCGACGACTTGAAGGCCGCCGTCGAGGCGATGCGCGCGGACTACGAGCACCAGCTCGATGCTCGCTTCGCCGCTGCGCGCGGCTACGTGGACACCATCGTCTACCCCGAAGACACGCGCACCGTGCTCGGCATCGCGCTGCGCGCCGCCTGGCAGAACCCTGGGCCGCACCTCGGCCCCTTCGTCCTGCCGAGCCGGCTGGGAGGCGATGAGTGAGCAGGGTCGTGCGCGTCGCCGGAGGGCAGGGCTTCTGGGGCGACTGGCCGGAGGCGCCGCGCCGGCAGGTTGAGGGTGGTCCGGTGGACTACCTGATGCTCGATTACCTCGCCGAAGTCACGATGTCCATTCTGCAGAAGCAGAAGGAACGCGACCCGGCGATGGGGTACGCGCGCGACTTCGTTGGCGCAATGGAGAGCGTCCTGCCTGCTGTCGCCGAGCGCGGCGTGAAGGTCATCGCCAACGCCGGCGGCGTGAACCCCGAGGCGTGCGCTGCGGCCGTGCAAGCGATGGCCGCGCAGGCAGGGCGAACAGGCGCGCTTCGCATCGGCATCGTCACCGGCGACAACCTCCTGCCGCGCCTCGACGAGCTGCTGGCTGGCGGGCACGAACTGCGCAACATGGACACAGGCGAGGCGCTCTCCATGGTGCGCGACCGCGTCATCGCCGCGAACGCGTACATCGGCTCCACGCCCATCGTGGAGGCGCTCGCACGCGACGCCAACGTCGTGATCACGGGGCGCAGCACCGACACGGCGCTCACGATGGCGCCGCTCCGCCACGAGTTCGGGTGGGGCGCTGCCGACTGGGATCGGCTGGCGGCGGGGATCATCGCCGGCCACATCATTGAGTGCGGCGCGCAGTGTTCCGGCGGCAACTGCCTGCACGACTGGCGCAGCATCCCGGACCTCGCTGACGTCGGCTACCCCATCGTCGAGGGAAGCGCCGACGGCAGCTTCGTCGTGACCAAGCACGCGGGCACGGGCGGTCGCGTCAGTGTCGAGACGGTCACGGAGCAGCTCGTCTACGAGATGGGCGATCCCCACGCCTACATCACACCCGACGTGGTCGCCGACTTCACGTCCATCCAGCTGGCGCCCGACGGCCTCGACCGAGTCCGGGTCTTCGGCATCCGCGGGGCGCCGGCGACGGACAAGCTCAAGGTCTCGATCGCTTATCGGTCGGGCTACAAGGCGGTGGGCTCGCTGGTGTACGCGTGGCCGGATGCGCTGGAGAAGGCGCAACTCGCCGATCGCGTCCTGCGCGAGCGCCTCGATCGGCTTGGCCTGCGGTTCGAGAAGGTGCTCGGCGAATTCGTCGGTGCCTCGGCCACGCATGGGCCGCTCGCAGGCGACGCGGGGCGCCAAGCCCCCGAGGTCCAGTATCGCATCGGCGTGCGGGACGCGGACAAGAAGAAGGTCGAGCGTTTCACGCGCGAGATCGTTCCGCTTGTGCTCAACGGACCGCCGAGCGTGACGGGCTTCGCCGGCGGACGGCCGAAGGTCGAGGAGATTGTGGCCTACTGGCCCGCGTTGGTGGACAAGTCGGTCGTGCAAACCCGCGTGGAGGTTCGCTGATGCGCGTCCGTCTGCTCGACATCGCCCACGCGCGCTCCGGCGACAAGGGAGACACGGCCAACGTCGGCGTCATCGCGTTGAAGCCAGAGTGGTACCCCCTGCTCGAACGCCATCTCACGCGCGAGTGCGTCGCCCGTCACTTCGCCGGCGTGATCGAGGGTGGCGTGGAGCGCTACGAACTTCCCAACTTGAAGGCGCTCAACTTCCTGCTGCATGGCGCCCTCGACGGCGGCGGCACGCTGTCGCTGAAGACAGATGCACAGGGCAAGGTCTACTCCACCGCGCTGCTTCGCGTTGAATTGGACATCCCCGACGACGAAGCGCGCGTCGCGGGCCTTCCGGCCGCACCATGAGCGACGAACCCCGCCTTCGCATCGCCATCTTTGGGGGCATCGGCCGCGCGACGCTCGCGCGCCCCAGCAACCAGAACGCGCTGGACCAGCGCACCGTCGTTGAACTGCGCCACGCGCTTGAGGAGTTCGAAGCCGACGGCGAGGTGCGCGCCGTGCTCATTGCCGGGGAGGGCGACCACTTCTGCGCTGGCAACGATCTGGCCGATCTCGCTGCGACGCTCGAGTCCACGGAGGGCGGGGAAGCCGAGGATGCCTCGGCGCTCGGCCGGCTCTTCCTTGGCGTGCGGCAGATGAGCAAGCCGGTGATCGCGGCGGTGCAGGGGCGCGCGCTCGCCGGTGGCGCCGGGCTCGCCACGGCCTGCGATGTCGTGCTCGCGCGCGAGGATGCCACGTTCGGCTATCCGGAGGTTCGGCTCGGCACCGTGCCCGCCATCGTAATGACGATGCTGCGGCGCTCGGTGGGCGAGAAGCACGCCTTTGATCTGATCGCGAGCGGTCGGTTGGTGCAGGCCGCAGAGGCCGAGCGCATCGGGCTCGTGAGTCGCGTGCTGTCGCGCGCCGCGTTTGAGTGCGAAGTCGAGCGCATTGTGCTCGGCCTCGCGTCGCACTCGTCACGCGGCATGGCGTTCACCAAGCGGCTGTTCTACGCGCTGGATGGGATGGACTTCCGCGAGGGCCTTGATGAAGGCGTGAAGGTCAATGCCGAGGCGCGCGCCGCCGCGGAGCCGAGTCCCGCGCGGTCCAAGGAGTAGCGAATGCTCGTCGTGTACGGCGCCACGGGGTACACAGGACAACTGGTCGTGGAGGAGTGCCTGGCGCTCGGCTTGCGCCCGGTCCTGTCCGGGCGCAACGGCGCGGCGGTCGCCGCGCTCGCCGCGCGACACGGGCTCGAGCTCCGCGTCGCCCCGCTGGATGATCCGGCAACGCTCGATGCGGTGTTGCGCGGGGCGACGGTCGTGCTGCACTGCGCGGGACCGTTCTCGCGCACGGCTCGCCCCATGGCCGAGGCCTGTCTGCGCCTGGGTGTGCATTACCTCGATATCACCGGTGAGATCGCCGTCTTCGAGGCGCTCGCCGCGCGCGATGCGCAGGCGCGCAGTGTCGGAGTGATGCTGCTTCCCGGGGTGGGCTTCGATGTCGTGCCCAGTGACTGCCTTGCCGCGCATCTGAGCCGTCGTTTGCCCGGGGCGACGTCGCTGGTGCTCGCCTTCCACGGTGGGGGCGGACTCTCGCGCGGCACCGCGACGACGATGGCAGAGAACGCTGGAGGCCCCGGCGCGGTCCGTCGGGACGGTCGCATCGTGGCGGTGCCGCCGGGTTGGAAGTCGCGGCGCGTGGAATTCGGCGACCGCGCCCGGGAAACGGTGACGATTCCGTGGGGCGACGTCTCCACCGCCTTTCACAGCACCGGGATCCCGAACATCGAGGTGTACGTCGCGCTCTCTCGCTCCGCCATTCGCTCGCTGCGCTGGTCGCGGTTTGTCGCGCCTCTGCTCCGAACCGGCTTTGTGCGCCGCCGGCTGGTCGCGTCCATCGCCCGCCGCCCCGCCGGTCCCTCCGCCGACGCGAGGGTGCGGTCGCACGCGGCGTTATGGGGTGAGGCCCGCGATGCCTCGGGCCGCTCCGTCTCCGCGCGGTTGACGACCCCCGACGGATACACGCACACGGCGCAGGCGGCGGCTCGCATCGCGCAGCGCGTGCTGGCGGGCGGCGCCAAGGCCGGCTTCCAGACGCCCTCGCGCCTGCTCGGCGCCGACTTCATTCTTGAACTGCCCGGTTGCGTCCGCACCGACCTGTGAAGCGACCGCCTACCACCAAGGACGAAGGCCAATGACACCACGCACGACCATCAAGCTCATCTTAGCCCTCGCGGGCATCGTGCTGTTCGGCGCGGGGATTCGGCTGGAGATGAACCAGCTGCGTTGGATCGGTCTGGGGCTGGTGGCGGTGGCGTGGGTGCTGCGGTTCTGGAAGGGAAAGGAGACCTCGTCCAACAGCGAGAAGTGACGGTGGACCGTTGACGGTGGACGGTGGATCACCGCGTGGGCCGAGGCGCCCATGACAAAAGCCCGAGGGCCATCTGGCCCCCGGGCTTCTCATTTCTGGCAACGGCGTAGCCGGTTCTACCGTCTACCGTCCACCCTCCACCGTCCGCAGTTCACGCGTGCAACTCGTACCGCCCCTCGCGGATGTCGCGCGAGCCGGCCTTCACGCCGAGTCCGACGCTCGCCCCTAGGGCGATGGCGGCGCCGCCGCCAAGATGAACGAGCGGCAGCCACGAGATCACGTTCACCACGGGGATCGCGACCAGGAAGGCGGCGACGCCCACCACCCAAGGCACGGCTGGCTTGTGCGCTCCGTCCACGAAGCGCAGGCGGTCGCGAACGAAGCGGCGTGCGGTGCCGTAGCCCATGATGGCGCCGACGAAAATGAGAGCCGAGGAAAGTAGGAACGTGATCATATGCCCCTCCGGTTGATCTCTCTACGCGGCTGGGCAGCCGACGGTTTCAACTGGGCGTCCGTGGCGAGGACCCGCTATTCTTCCTCGCATGCCCGCCGTCCCCGAGCTTCTTGCCCCCGCCGGCAGCGTGGATGCCGTTCGCGCCGCCGTCGCCAATGGGGCGAACTCCATCTACCTGGGGGCCTCGAAGTTCAACGCGCGGGATGAGGGCGCCCAGCTCTCGCTCGACGACCTCGAGATCGCCTGTCAGATCGCGCATGCCCATGGCGTCCGCGTCTACATGACGCTGAACACGCTGGTGAAGCCGTCGGAGCTCGAGGACTGCCTGCAGTACCTTGGCGAGTGCATTGAACGCGGCATCGACGCGGCCATCGTGCAAGACATCGGCCTCGTGCGGCTCATCCAGGCGGTCTATCCCGGCTTCGAGATCCACGGCTCAACGCAAATGACGGTGCACGACGCCAGCGGGGCGCGCGTCATGCGCCGACTTGGCGTCGGGCGCGTCGTGCTCGCCCGCGAGAACACCCTCGACGACATCCGCGAGATCCGGGCGGCCGTCCCCGACCTCGGCCTCGAGAGCTTCGTGCACGGGGCGCTCTGCATTTCGTACAGCGGCCAGTGCTTCATGTCCGGGATGATCTCCGAACGGAGCGCCAACCGGGGGTCCTGCGCGCAAAGCTGCCGCAAAGACTACGTCCTCACCGACGCCGACTCGAACGTGGAGCTCGATCGCGGCTACCTCATCTCCGCCAAGGACCTCGGCGCCTACGACCATCTGGCGGAGATCGCCGATGCGGGCATCGTCTGCCTGAAGGTGGAGGGACGCAAGAAGAAGCCCGAGTACGTGGCCACGGTCACGAAGGGATACCGGGAGTGGCTGGATCGCGTGCGCGCGGGCACGTTCACGCCGCCGACGTTCGAGGAGACCGCTCCATTGGTGCAGATCTTCAGTCGTGGCTTCACTGGCGGGATGTACGGCGGACGGGCGGGGCGCGACTACATCACGCGCACCCAGCCCGACAACCGCGGGTTGGAGCTGGGGGTCGTCGAGGGCTTCGCGGACGGCGAGGTTGTCGTCGACGTCCGCATCCCCGTCACCGTAGGCGACGGAGTGGGCTTCGAGCCGCCGAGCGGCGGCCATATGGAATCCGTGGGATTCGCGGTCACCGAGGTCCGCACCATCGAGCAACGGGAGGGTCGCTGGCGCCAGGCGCTCACGTCGCGAGTGCGCGTCGCTTCCGGGTGGAAGGTGTTTCGCACGAGTGACGCCCAACTCCTCGGCGTCGCGCGTGCATCGTTCGCGGCGCTCGCCGATGAAGGGCGGCCGCGCCGCGCGCGGCTCGACGTCCGTCTCTTCGGCGCCGCTGGCGCGCCGCTCAAGGCGGTCCTGAGCGCCGAGGGAGAGACCGTCACGGAGCATTCCGATGCCCCGCTCACGCCGGCGAGCAAGCGTCCTCTCGACGTGGCGCAGCTGCGCGAGCAATTCGGCCGGCTGGGGGAGACGCCGTTCGCGCTTGGCGCGCTCGACGTGTCAGGGCTTGGCGCGGGCCTCTTCCTCCCGGTTTCAGAGCTCAACCGCATGCGGCAGCGCGCGACCGAGGAGTTGTCGCAGCGCCGAGACTGGGCCCACGCGGCAGTGGTGGCTGAGCGCACCGAGCGCATCCAGGGCGCGGTGCGGCTTGGGGATGCCAGCCATCAAGAGGCAGGCGCCTTCGGCCTCATTGCGGAGGTGTTCGACCTCGACGACGCGCGGGCGGCCGCCGGCGCCGGCGCCACGGAAGTCGTGGTCGATCCCTTCTTGCGCCACCCGGCGCCGCCGCGTGCTCGCGTCTCGGCGCTCGCCAAGGAGCTGGCGGCGCAGGGTGTGCTGCTGCGCATCCGGACGCCGAGCGTCGTTCGCCCCGAAGAGCGGCGCTCACTCCAGCCATGGCTCGATCTCGCGCTGCCGATGCTCAGCGGGCATCTCGGGCTGGTCGCCGAACTTGGCGACGCTTCCCGCGACGTCGTCGCCGACTATGCGGTGAACTGCTTCAATGAGCACGCGGCGCGCGAGATGTTCGCGATGGGCGCGCGACGGATCACCGTTTCGGTGGAACTGACGGCGGAGGAAATCGCCCAGCTCGTCGCCCCGTGGCATGGCGCCGGGTTCGAGGTCTTCCTCTTCGGCCGTCCCGAGGGAATGAACTTGGAACACTGCGTCCTCTCCGCAGCGTTCGACCGGGAACCGACCACCTGCCGCGACCTGTGCGTGCAAAAGCACCCACACGTCGTGCTCACCGATCCGACCGGGTATGCCTTCCCGTTGGCCACTGACAGCGCCTGCCGCAACCGGCTGCTCCATTCGCGGCCGGTGGATGGCTCGCAGTACCTGCCGCGGCTCTGGCGCGCTGGCGTGCGCAGCTACCGTGCCGTGTTCAACGTGCGGGGCGATCGCGTCGCCGAGATCATCGGCGCGTACCGTTCGGCGCTCGACGCCCTCGCCGCCGGGGAGCCCGCCAGGTTGGATGCCGTCCGCGGCATCCTAGGCGATCAGTACACCCGCGGCCATTTTGCGAGGGCGGTGTAGCGCGTCGGCCTGCTCCAGCACGTCGTAATCCACCGTCCACCGTCCACCGTCAACCGTCAGCATCTCAATGGACGATTCTCTCTTCTTCACCGACTCCCACCTCGCCGTGCGCGAGATGGTGCGCGCCTTCGCCCGTGACGAGGTCGCTCCCATCGCCGCTCATCACGACGAGACCCAGGAGTTCCCGTGGGAAACGGTGAAGGGAATGGCCGACCTCGGCCTCCTCGGCATCCCGTGGGACGAGGCCCTCGGTGGCAGCGGCTTCGACACCATCGCGTACATGATCGCGATTCATGAGATGGCGAAGGTGTGCGCGTCGCATTCCATCACCATCTCGGCGCACACGACGCTGGGCACCTCGCCGATCGTGCACTTTGGCAGCGCCGCGCAGAAGGCGCGGTACGTGCCGCTGCTCGCGTCGGGCAAGGTCATCGGCGGGTTCGGCCTCACCGAGCCCGGGGCCGGGAGCGACGCCGGCGGCACGCGCACCACGGCGGTGCGGAAGGGCGACCACTATGTGCTGAACGGTACCAAGCGCTTCATCACGCACGGTGGCGTCGGTGAGATCTTCCTGGTGACCGCGGTGACGGACGCGACGCGCGGGACCAAGGGGATCACCTCGTTTATCCTCACCAAGGAGACGTGCAACCTCGAGGCGGCCCGCCGCGCGGGGATCGGCCACGACGACACCCTGCCGGTGATGAAGGGGTTCAGGGCGGGGAAGAAGGAGGACAAGCTCGGCTGGCGCGCCTCCGACACCCGCGAGCTGATCTTCGAGGACGTCGAGGTGCCGGTCGAGAATCGTCTGGGCGAGGAGGGCGAGGGGTTCGTCAACTTCATGCAGACGCTCGACGCCGGCCGCGTGGGCGTGGCGGCGCTCTCGCTCGGCATCGCGGAAGGAGCGCTGAATGCGGCGCTCCAGTACAGCACGGAGCGGCGGCAGTTCGGCCAGCCCATCGCGCACTTCCAGGGCGTGTCGTTCCAGCTCGCCGACATGGCGACCGAGGTGGAGGCGGGGAAGCACCTCGTCTATCACGCCGCGTGGCTGTCGCAGCAGGGCAAGCCGTACCGCCGCGAGGCGAGCATGGCCAAGCTCTTCTGTTCCGAGTTGGCGATGCGGGCCACCACGAAGGCCGTGCAAATCCACGGTGGGTACGGCTACACCAAGGACTACCCCGTGGAGCGCATGATGCGCGACGCGAAGGTGTGCGAGATCGGCGAGGGGACCAGCGAAATCCAGCGCATCGTGATCTCGCGCCAGATGCTCAAGGACCTGCTGCGGTAGAAGCGACAGCCCCGGCGCCGACGGGCGCGCTCACGTGAGCGATCGGCGACGCAGGACGAGGTAGGCGACGACGGACGCAAGCGCCCCGAGCGTGTCCATCAGCATGTCCTTCTGCGCGTCCCAGATGTCGCCCTAGCTGCCAAGGAAGTTGGCGCCGGCCTCGGCGTTGCCTCCGTACGCGGCGTACGCCCACTCGATGAGCTCATAGGACATCGCTACGAAGCCGATGGTGAAGACCGCGAAGGCGGCCGCCCAGGGCCAGCGCATCACGCGGTGGCGCTGCAACCCCTCGAGGATGCCGAAGGCGAAGAAGCCCACGGAGAAGTGGCCGATGCGGTCGAACATGTTCCGCTCGAAGCCGAAGAGCGTCCCGAACCAGTCGAAGGGGACGCGCTCGAACGTGTAATGGCCGCCGATCGTGTGCCAGTACGGCAAGAAGGCCATGAGCGCGTATGCGACGGGCGAGAACCGCACGCCCCGGCGGTAGAGCAGGACGAGGGCCGCGACCAGCGCGACGATCGGCACATTCTCCGCCACCCAGGTGGCGCGATCGTACGGGCCAATCGCCCCCCAGGTGAAGAGCGCCAGATAGCCGAGGAGCAGTATGGCGGGGGTGCGCTGTGCGCCTGCGTCGACGGGGTCTTCCATGGGCTGCCCTCCGGTGGTGACGCGCGAGATGACCGAAGGAGAGTGTACGCCCCCGCCGGCAAACGCGACAGCCACGGCGTTGCGCAGCCCCATCGGCTGTTCGTCGTCCACCGTCCACCGTCCACCGTCCACCGTCCACCGTCTGCCTTCTCTCCCATCCCCATTGAATCCCAGCGCCGCCGAGGTTACCCTGCGCGTGGCGGGTCGTCCCCGCCTCAGGACCCTCCGTGCGCCGGCGACCGCGGCCCGCGGGTCCTCTCACCCTCGCGTTTGGCGGAGTTGTTTCGTGCCCGATCGCAAGCACGGCCGTACCATCCTGGACGGTGCCCCGATGGCGCTGCACTTCGCAGCGGCCATGGGCGGACACGCGTTCCTGGCGGCGTTGGCTTGGACGATTGCGCGCCTGGGGGAGACGCCACCGACTGTCGTGCGTCGGGGTGACGGCATCCAAGTGATGCCGGGCACCCTGGGCCACACCACCCTTTGGCCACGCCGCCGGACGGCGCGAGTGCGGTCGCCCTCGCCTGTGCGCGGCTCGTTCATCCATGAAGAGAGAGATCCTCATCTCGGCGACGCAGCGGGAAGTGCGCGTTGCCATCCTCGAGGACGACCAGCTCGTTGAGCTGCAGGTCGACCGACCGGAAGCTCGGCGCATGGTCGGCGACATCTACTGGGGGAAGGTGGACGCGGTGCTGCCCGGGTTACAGGCGGCCTTCGTCGACATTGGCACGGAGAAGAGCGCCTTCCTCCACAACTCGGACCTCGCCTATGACGAGGACGATGATGATGATGCCGACGATGAGCTCGAGGAACCGGCGGAGGTCGAGCAGCCGGACAGCCCCGAAGCGGCCGCCGCGGAGGTAGTTCCCCCCGCGCCGAAGCCGCGCGGGCGCAGACGCCGCAAGGAGCCGCCGCAGATCCAGGATGCCCTGAAGAAGGGACAGGAGATCATTGTGCAGGTCTCCAAGGAGCCCATCTCGTCCAAGGGGCCTCGCGTCACGGCGCAGGTGTCGCTGGCGGGCCGGTTCCTCGTCTACATGCCGTTCGCGTCGCGCGTCGGTGTGTCACGCAAGATCGGCGACCGCGCCGAGCGCCAGCGTCTCCGCGCGCAGGTGGAAAGCGTGATGCCCAAGAACTCCGGCGGCGTGATCGTGCGCACGGTCGGCGAGGACGTCACGCAGGAGACGTTCAAGCGCGAGCTCGACACGCTCATCGGCCAGTGGAACCGCATCAACAAGAAGACGCGGTTCGTGGGCAAGCCGCCCAAGCTGCTCCACCGCGAGACCTCGCTCACGCGCGGCATCATCCGCGACCTGTTCTCCACCAAGGTGGATCGGCTCACGGTCGATTCGCGGCAGCTGCACAACGAGATCGTCGAGTATCTCAACGGGATTGCGCCCGAACTTGTCGAGCGTGTGCAGCTCTACGAGGACAAGAAGGGGCTCTTCGACCACGAGGGGATCGAGACGGAGATTCGCGACCTCTTCAAGCGACGCTGCGACCTGCCCTCCGGTGGCTACCTCATCATCGAGCCCACCGAGGCGCTGGTCAGCGTGGACGTGAACTCGGGGCGGTACACCGGCAAGAAGGACCCCGAGAAGACGATCCTGCGCACCAACCTCGAGGCGGCGCGCGAACTGGCCCGCCAAATGCGCCTGCGCGACGTGGGGGGCATCATCGTGGCGGACTTCATCGACATGGAGTCGCGGCAGAATCGCGACAAGGTGCTGCAGGAGCTGCGCACGCATCTCGGCCGCGACCGAGCGCGCACGAAGGCCTTCTCGGTCAGTGACCTCGGCCTCATCGAGATGACCCGGCAACGGGTCCGTCAGAGTCACCTGCAGTCCATGACGGAGCCGTGCGAGGTGTGTCACGGCACGGGGCGCGTCTTCACGTCCGAAACGATCGTGCGCCGGATGGAGCGCTCGGTGCGCCGCATGGGCGCGGAAGGCCGGCGCGACCACCTGCTGGTGCGGCTGCACCCGGACACGGCGATGTACGTGCTGGAGCAGGAGCCCGATCTGATGAAGAAGTTGGAGAAGGGGCTCGGCTTCAACGTCGAGATGCGCGACGATCCGCTCCTGCGCCCGGATGAGTTCAAGCTCGTCGTGAAGGGGGCGGGAAGAGATGTGACGCAGCAGTATGCGGTGGCGTAGGACTTGGACGGTTGACGGTTGACGGTGGACGGTTGACGGTGGACGGTTGACGGTGGACGGTGGAGGGAGCGAGAGATGAGTGCGTATCGAGGTGCCAAAACCACACCGCGCGGCCCGACGTCGACCGTCCACCGTCCACCGTCCGCCGTCCACCGTCGACTGTCTCTCACCCTCGCTCTGCTCCTTCTGAGCGCGTGCCGCGCCGAGCGCGCCGAACCACCCCGACGCGTGCTCGGCGGCATGGTGACGTTGGTCCCCGCCGCGCCGGCCCCGCGCCCTGAGGTGGACACCGCCGTCTTCGTCGTCCCCGCCGACTCGCTGATCCCCAACGACGCTCTCGGCCGGGCGATTCGGCGCGGGCGCGCGATCGCCGTCGCGACGCGCGATTCGCTTCGGATGGATCGCTCGAGCGCGTTGCGTTGCGTGTCGTGCCACCTCGACGTCGGAACGAAGCGCGGCGCGCTCCCGTGGGTCGGCGCGTACGCCAAGTATCCGCGCCTCGACGCCCGCGGGGGCGTCCTGACGGTCCACGAGCGGATCAACGTCTGCCTGCGACGCAACCTGCGGACGACTGCTATGCGGCCGGATGACCCGCGCATGGAGGCGCTCGTCGCCTACATCGCCTTCCTGTCGCGCGGCGTCCGGCTGGGTGGCAGCGTAGAGGGGCAGGGAGACGATACCGTCACCGTCGCCGTTGGGAACGCGACCGAAGGGGCGACGGTCTGGCGGGCGAAGTGCGCCGAATGCCACGGAGCCAGTGGCCAGGGGACGCCCAAGGGGGGCGCGGTCTGGGGGCGAAAGAGCTTCACCATCGCGTCGGAAATGGCGAACTGGCAAACGTTTGCGGGCTTCCTGCGGGGACACATGACCGACGCCAACCGCCGGAACCTGCTCAGCGAGCGCGAAGTCGCGGACGTCACGAGTTATGTCCTTCGCCAGGGACGCGCGCGGTAATCGCTAGTCTGGGTCAGAAATCGCAGTCCGAAATCGCGATCCCAAGTCCATATCCTCAATCAGCATCAGGACTTGACCTAGCTCGAAACCGATGATATAGTACTAGGCTCGCTATCAGTATTGGCTTTTTCGAGTCCTTCCATGTCCTACGCCATCATCCGCACCGGCGGCAAGCAGTACCGCGTCGAGCCGGGCAAGTCGCTGCGCATTCCGTCGCTTCCGGGCGACGTGGGCACGCGCGTCGAGTTTAACGAAGTGCTCCTCGGCTCCGACGGCTCCAACGTCCGCGCTGGCGTTCCCACGCTGAGCGGCGCCAAGGTCACTGCCGACATTACCAAGCAGGGGCGCGGCGATAAGATCGTCGTCTTCAAGTTCCGCCGCCGTAAGAACTATGCCCGCAAGCAGGGGCACCGGCAGGGCTTCACCGAAATCAAGGTCCGCGACATCACCCTCGGGTGAGTCGTACCACGAGAGGATATCATGGCTCATAAGAAAGGCGTAGGCTCCTCCCGCAACGGCCGCGATTCGAATCCGAAGATGCGCGGCATCAAGAAGTACGGCGGCGAGAAGGTCGAGGCGGGGAACATCATCCTCCGCCAGTGCGGCACCAAGTGGCATCCCGGCAACAACGTCGGGCTCGGCACGGACTACACCATCTTCGCCCTCATCGACGGCGTGGTGAAGTTCGAGCACAAGAGCAAGAGCCGCTATAAGGTGTCGGTGTATCCGGCGGCGTAAGCGCGATCCGCGAAAGCTCAGAGGGCCCGCCAAGTTCGGCGGGCCCTCGGTGTTTTGCGCCCAAGTGAGTGACGGTGGACGGTCGACGGTCGACGGTGGATGCAGCGGTCAACCGTCTACCGTCCACCGTCCACCGTCCGCCGTTCATACGGCTCCATATGCACCATCACTCCTCTTACCCTCGGCTGCGCCTCGCGGATCGTGCTCTTCACCAGGCCGCCCAGGCTGTGCGCCGCGGCGAGCGACATCGCCGGGTCGGCCTGCACGTGGATCTCCACGTGATAGCTGAGGCCGGAACGCCGGATGAGCAGCTTCTCGATCGCCGAGACGCCAGCAACCTGCTCCGCCACGTCGCGCACCGACTGCACGATGTCCTCGCCGGGGTGGCGGTCCATCAGGTCGCGGAGCGCCGTGCGGAGGATGGAGAGGCCGTTGTAGAGAATCACCAACGCCGCCACGAGCGCCGCCCAGTCGTCGGCGGCCTCCCAGCCCGGCCCCTTCCACACGGCGATGCTGATGCCGATGAAGGCGGCCGCGCTGGTGATCGCGTCCGACAGATGATGCCAGGCGTCCGCCTTGACCGCGTTGCTGCCGACCTCCGCCCCGACCGCGTCCACCGTGCGCGCCAAGAGCGACTTGGTCACCACGACCGCGACGAGGACGATGAGCGTCCAGGGCGCCGGGGCGTGATGCGGGGTCTGAATCTCGCGGATCGCCGCCACCGCGATGCCGACCGCGGCCCCGAGGAGCATCAGCGCCACCGTCGCGCTGGCGACCGTCTCGGCCTTTCCATACCCGAAGGGATAGTCGTCGTCCGGGTCGCGACTGGCGATGCGCAGGCCGCCCCAGACGATGAGCGATGAGAAAATGTCGGCGGAGGACTCGATCGCGTCGGCGATGAGCGCGTACGAGTGCCCGAAGACGCCGGCCAGCAGCTTTACGAGCGCCAGGGCGGCGTTCGTGATCATGCCGAATTGGGCGGCGCGAACGCCCCGGTCGAAGTCACTGCGCATGCCGGAATCTACCGAACCGGCGTGGGGGCAGGTACTCGCCGGAAACCCGGCGGCGTCCGCGTGCGTAGAGCATGCAACGACGGCTTCTGCCGGGAGGATGTATGGGCTTGCTCGACAAGCTGCAGGTGGAACTGAACCGCGCCGGCAAGGCGGCGCAGGATGCCCTCGACGAGGGGCGGCTTCGGTTGGAGATCTTCCGGGTGCGCCAACTGGCGGACAAGGCCGCGCAGGCGCTTGGCTACGCGGTCTACCGCGCCAAGGCGAAGGGAGAGGAACTCGACGCGGCGGCCTGGGAACGGCTGTCGGCGACGTTGCGCGACCACGAGGCGGAAGCGACACGCCTCGACGCGGAGCTCGCGAAACTGAAGGAGAGCGATAGCGCTCCGGCCGCGTCGGCCGAGGCCGAGGCGCCTCCGCCGGCGGCGGAAGAGCCGCCCAAAGACCCGCCGTCGGCCTGAGCTAGCGGCCCAGCACGCGGCGCGCGAGCGCCACGTCATCGGTGCAGAGGCCATCGACGCCCCAACCCGCGAGGCGCTCGATGGCCTCGGGCGTATTCGCCGTCCAGGCGATGACGCGTCCGCCCGCGGCATGCACCTCGCGTACCAGCGCCTCGTCCACGTACTCGGCGAGCTGCCACAGGTCGCGTCCCTCCACGGAGCGCACGGAAGCCGCGGGATCGAGGTGGCGACTGACCTCGAGCACCCCTCGTGGAATCTCGGGGGCGAAGGCGGCGGCGTCAGCGACCATCCGATGGTCGAAGGCGTGCACCGCGCACGGCCCCCCGTGGCGGCGCAAGATGCGCAGCGCCGGCTCCGCCGTGCCCGGCCCCTTCAGCTCGCAATAGAGCACGGCCCGCCCGCGGAGCAACTGCGCGACGTCGTCCAGCGTGGGGATGGCGCTGCCATCCGGCAGGCGAAACGTGGCCAACTCACCGCTCGTCAGGGCGGAAACGGGTCGCCCAGCCAGCGCGGGATCCGGCGACGCCCCCTTGGGCAGGAAGTCGTGGTGTACCACCACCACCCCGTCCGACGTGCAGTGGACGTCCAGTTCCACCCCGTCAGCGCCCAGGTCGAGCGCGCGCTGGAAGGCGGGGAGGGTATTTTCGAGGTGGTCGCGGTTGGCCCCGCGGTGGGCGATAAGCTCAATCACGGGTGCAGGGAGCAGGGAACAGGGTGGGGTGCACCGAAAGGGTGCAGGGTGGAGTGCAGGGGCGCCGGGGGGTATCGGATGGTGGACTGTCGGCCGGTCTGCGTCAACCCGGGCCTTAACGTCGCGATGAGGGGAGCGTCCAAAGTGGTGAGCGCATGAGCGAAACAGACCGCGACGCCGACGCCCAGGCCGATGAGGCGCTGATTTCCCGATGGTTGGGAGGCGATCAACGGGCGGCGACCCAGATCGTGGAACGGCACGCCCAGGCGCTCGCCCGGTACGCGGCCTCGCAGGGGGTGCGCGACGGGATCGAGGAGCTGGTGCAGGACACGTTCGTGCGGGCGTTTCACGCGATGGAGTCGTTCCGGGCGGAGAGTTCGCTGCGCACGTGGCTGTTCACGATCCTCAAGCGGTTGGTGCTCGACCGGCAACGGGCCGAAAGGCGCCAGCGCAACCAGGTGGAGCTGGACGAAGGACACGCGGTGCAGGAGTTCGACGCCCTGGATGGAATGGTGGCGGACGAGGCGATGCTCCGCGTGCGGCAGGCGGTGGCCCGGTTGTCCCCGTTGCAGCGCGAGGTCTTCACGCTGCGGGTGACGGAAGGGCTGCCTTACACGGAGATCGCGAAGGTCGTGGGGAGCACGGAAGGCGCGTGCCGAGTGCACTACCACAGCGCGATGCGAGCGGTGAAGGAGTTCTTGAGCGATGACTGACTGTCCTGATGGCCTGATGCGCGACCTGCTTCCCGAATACGCCGTGGGCGTGACGGGAGTGGACGATGCGGCGCGCGTGTCGGCGCACCTCGCCACATGCGAGGCGTGCCGGGCCGAACTCGCCCTGCTCAAGCAGGCGAGGGCCGGCCTGTCGCTCGGTGTGCCGCGAATGGACGTGGCGGCGATCGTCAGCGCGCTGCCGGCGCCGGCCACGGCTTCGCGGCCACTGCGTGCGGCGCCGCGTTGGACCATCGGCCGGCACGTTTGGCAGTTCGCGACCGCGGCCGGGCTAGTGCTGCTCGTCGGCGGCGGGTTGATCTGGCAGCGCGACAGGGCTGCGCCGACGGCGCTGGTGGCCGACACGGCGGCGGTGGCGACTGCAACGGAGGAGCCGGTGGCGGTCACGCCCGCGAGCGCGGAAAGCGGTATCTCGTTTGGCGGCGGTTTGTCGGATCTCTCGTTGGAAGATTTGCAGGCATTGCTGGGCCAGATGGACTCTCTGAAGACCCTACCCAGCACGGACCCCGAGTCGATGACGCCCGTCATCGCGATGAACGAAGGAGGCACGACGCCATGAAGCACCTGATTCGCGTGGGACTCGCGCTGGGCCTGGTCGCCGGAACGGCGGTGGCACAGAACCCGCCAGCCGCGCCGGCGCCGGCCGGGCAGCCCGGCCAGCGGGCGATGATGCGCACGCCAGCCAACCGGGAGCAGTTGGAGCAGCAGATCCGCGATCGGATCGGCACGCAGCTGAAGAACCAGCTGAAGCTGACCGACGACCAGTTCGCCAAGCTGCAGGCGACGAACAAGAAGTTTGAGGAGAAGCGGCGCCTCCTCGTCGAGCAGGAGCGCGACGCCCGCATGGGAATGCGCGACATGCTGCTCGCCGGTGACACGACCAATCAGGCCAAGGTCGCGTCCGCGCTCGACAAGATGCTGGGCATCCAGCGGCAGCGCTTCGAGCTGGTGGAGCAGGAGCAGAAGGAACTCGCCGGGTACCTGAGCCCGATGCAGCGCGCGCGTTTCCTCGGGATCCAGGAGCAGATGCGGCGCCGCATGGAGGACATGCGCGCGCGGGCGGGCGCGCGCGGCCAGAACCCGGGCGCGCGGCCGATGGGTCAGGGAATGGGGCAGGGTATGCGCCCGGGAATGGGCCAGCCGGGTGCCGGCGTTCGTCAGGGCCAGCGTCCGCCGCGTCCTGGCGCCCGTCCAGGCGCGCCGGTGCCGCCAGAGGAGATGCTGCCGTAGCTCCGATGCACGTGTGAAACAGAAGGGCCGCCCACGCGGGCGGCCCTTCGTGTTTTTGTGCGATTCGCCCGCCGCCTACCGCAGCCCGTCGATGATCGCGTTGAGCGTCGCGCTCGGACGCATAGCGCTGGTCGTTCTGGCCACGTCGGGGTGGTAGTACCCGCCGATGTCCACCGGCTTCCCCTGCGCGGCGAGCAACTCACCGTTGATCTTCGCCGCACTGGCGCTGAGCTGCTTGGCCACCGCGGCGAAGCGCGATTGCAGCTCCGCGTCCTTCGTCTGCGCCGCCAGCGCCTCGGCCCAGTAGAGCGCGAGGTAGAAGTGGCTGCCGCGGTTGTCGATCTCGCCCACCTTGCGGGCCGGCGACTTGTTGTTGTCGAGGAACTTCCCGATCGCCGCGTCCAGCGTCTCGGCGAGCAGCGCGGCGCGCGCGTTGCCGAACGTCGCGCCGATGTGCTCCAGCGAGGCGGCCAGCGCCGAGAACTCGCCGAGCGAATCCCAGCGGAGGTATCCCTCCTGCTGGAATTGCTGCACGTGCTTGGGTGCCGAGCCGCCGGCCCCCGTCTCGAATAGCCCGCCGCCCGCGAGCAGCGGGACGATCGAGAGCATCTTCGCCGAGGTGCCGATCTCGAGGATGGGGAACAAGTCCGTGAGGTAGTCGCGGAGCACGTTGCCGGTGACCGAAATCGTGTCTTCGCCCTTGCGGATACGCTCGAGCGAGAGGCGCATGGCGTCCACCGGAGCCAGGATGCGGACTTCGAGCCCGGTCGTGTCGTGCTCCTTCAAATACGCCTCGACCTTTGCGATCACCTGCGCGTCGTGCTTGCGGCTCGCATTGAGCCAGAAGACAGCGGGGGCGCCGGTCGCCCGCGCGCGCCGCACGGCGAGCTTCACCCAGTCGCGAACCGCGATGTCCTTCGTCTGGCACGAGCGGAAGATGTCGCCGGTCTCTACGCGCTGCGCGAGGATCGTCTCACCCGTGGCCTCATCAACGACCCGGATCCGGCCGTGCCCGGCCGCGATGAACGTCTTGTCGTGCGAGCCGTATTCCTCGGCCTTCTGCGCCATCAGTCCCACATTCGGCACGCTCCCCATGGTCGCCGGATTGAGCGCGCCGTGCTGCTGGCAGTCCTCGATGACCGCCTTGTAGATGGTGGCGTAGCAGCGGTCGGGGATCATCGCCTTCGTGTCGTACGGCTTGCCGTCCGGCCCCCACATCTTGCCGCCCTCGCGGACCACTACCGGCATCGACGCGTCGATGATGATGTCGCTCGGCACGTGCAGGTTGGTGATGCCGCGGTCCGAATCCACCATCGCCAGCGGCGGGCGCGTGGCGTACACCGCCTTGATGTCAGCTTCGATCGCCGCGCGCTGCTCCGCGGGCAGGCCTTGGATCTTGGCGTAGATGTCGCCGAGGCCGAAGTTGGGGTTGACGCCCAGCTGGGCGAACGTGGCCGCGTGCTTGCTGAAGACGTCCTTGAAGTAGACCGCGACGGCGTACCCGAACATCACCGGGTCGGACACCTTCATCATCGTGGCCTTGAGGTGCAGGGAGAGCAGGAGGCCGTTCTGCTTGGCGTCCTCCATCTGCTCCTCGTAGAAGCGGCGCAGCGCTGCCACGTGCATCACCGAGGTGTCGAGGATCTCCCCCTCCTGCAGCGCCATCTTGCTCTTGAGCACGATGACGGGGCCATCGGCCGTGACCAGCTCGTAGCGGACGGTGGTGGCTTTCGCGATCGTCGTGGACGACTCGCTGCTGAAGAAATCGCCGTCCGACATGTGCGCGACGTGGGTCTTGGAGTCCGGAGCCCAGGCGCGGAGCTTGTGCGGGTTCTTCTTGGAGAAGGCCTTCACCGAGAGTGGCGAGCGCCGGTCGGAGTTGCCCTCGCGCAGGACGGGATTCACGGCGCTCCCGAGCACCTTGGCGAAGCGCGCCTGCAGCGCCTTCTCCGCGTCGTCTTTGGGCGATTCCGGGTAGTCCGGGATGGCGTAGCCGTGCGCCTGCAGCTCCTTGACGGCTTCCTTGAGCTGCGGCACCGAGGCCGAGACGTTCGGCAGCTTGATGATGTTGGCTTCGGGGTGCTGTGTGAGTTCGCCGAGCTGTGCGAGGTAGTCGGGGATCCGCTGCGTCTCGGTCAAGCGCTCGGGGAAGGCGGCGATAATACGGCCGGCTAGCGAGATGTCGCGCGTCTCCACGGCGACACCCGTTCCCTTGGTGAACGCCTGCACGATGGGCAAGAGCGAGCGAGTCGCCAGCGCCGGCGCCTCGTCGATTTCCGTCCAGACGATGGTGGACGTGTCCGTCTTCATGAGCCTCTCCCTCGGTGATTCTCAGCCGTGAATGCGCCCACCGGCGATGGGCATTCGACTCAGCACGGGGGGCAACGATTGCTGGCCGTCGAGAGAGTAATCTAGCGCTCGCGCGGTGCGCCATCAGCCTCAGCAGCGGCTCGCTGCGCCAGGCCAGGGGAGCGCCCGCCGGAGTAGAATCGACTGGCGGCGGTGGCTATCTTCCTCGATGCGTTGCGGGCACTCGGTGCCGGCCGCGCGCCCGGATGGCGGAACTGGCAGACGCACGGGACTCAAAATCCCGCGAGGGCAACCTCATGTGGGTTCGATCCCCACTCTGGGCACTGCACGCGAGTACCAACCCCGCGTGCGCGTATCGGGCTAGCCGGTCGGCGTCGTCGGCATCTTGCTCCAGTCGATCTCGGAGCCCCAGGTGCTGTGTGGAATCGCGAAGACACCGAGCGTCACTACGGCGGCAATGATCATCTCGGTGCGCGCGTCACGCCCGCCCCGCATCCGCCAGGCGACGAACGCCCACGCGACGGCGGCGAACAGCGTCTTGTTGTCGGTCAGGTCCCAGCCGAAGGGCACTCCCGTCCACCAGGCGCCGAACGCGATGTACTGCATCAACGGCCCGAGCACGAACCCGCCGACGGCGAGCAGCGCCATACCGATGCGGGCGTCGCGGCGCGCTTCGGGGGCGCGTGCCATCGCGCCGAGCGCCGCGGCGGCGGCGAAAAGCATGAAGAAGAACATCGCCGCCACATGCGGAATGAGCACGTACGCTGGGACGGCGTCGCGGAAGCGCGTGATCGCCGGGCGCTCGGGGAAGACCGCCGATTCGGTGCCGACCATCAGGTGCGCCTGATACTCCAGCTTGCCGGCCACGGGTTGGTGGGGAAGCGAGGCGCGCAGCGTGTCGCCGGCGCGCACGAGGGGGATCATCTGCCACGCGTCCTGCGTGGGGTACCGGCGCCAGGCAACCTCGCCGCGCAGCAACTTGTTGGGGGCGGCGATCACCACGGGCTGGTCGCCCGGACCCGCGTGCGTGCGGTTGAGCCGGAGCTTCAGTTCCTGCCCGCCAATCTGCACGGTGCCCCGGGCGGGATACGTCGGTCCCGTCATTCGCTGGTAGACGGCCGACCCCAGCGTGATCAGGACGGCCACCACCCACATCACCCGACGATTACGCATGTTGCCTCGCTGTTGACTGGGGCTATCCGGTACCCGACGCGCGCAATCTACAAGCGGTTCGGGTGCCGCGTGGTCGCGCGATTTGCCTCTAGAAAAGTAGGGTGTTAAGATACCTTAACACTCTTAAGCCAGCCATACAGAGGGGCCGCGATGGAGATCTGGAAGCGGTACAGCGAAAAAGAAGTCTCGCACTCGATGGCCCATTACCTCCAGACCGTTTCGCTGCTCAAGGCCGAGAAGGGGCACGCCCGCGTTGGCGACATCGCTGAGCACCTCGGCGTGTCGAAGAGTGGCGTGACCTCGATGCTCCGGTCGCTCGAGAAGCGCGGCTTGGTGCGCCACGAACGCTACGGGTACGTGGAACTGACGAGCGACGGATCGGGTTTCGCCTCGCGTACGGAGTCGAGCCGGCGCGTTCTGTCGATGTTCTTGACGGAGATTCTTGGCATCCCGGAAGAGGTCGCGCACGAGGATGCCTGCATGATCGAGCACCTGGTGAGTCCGGAGGTCTCCGTCGAACTCCTGCGGCTCACCACGTTCATGCGCTCCAAGCACCCCGCCGCCGCCCAGTTCCGCGACGCGTACCGCAACAGCCCGCGTTCGTGCAAGGAGCACGAGCCGGGGGCCTGCGACCTGTGCGGGGCGACCTGCCTGCGCGACTCACTGATCACCCCGATCGGCCGGGCGCCGCAGCGCGCATGAAGCGTCGCGCGAAGCAACCAGACGCGGGGACGCTCGCGCTCGACGAGCTAACGGCTGGCGAGCGCGCCGTCATCGTGAGTCTCGACTGTCCGCCGGCGGTGACGCGCCGACTGATGGAACTCGGGCTGATTCCGGGCACCGAGGTGGAGCTGATTCGACGGGCGCCGCTCGGCGACCCGATTGAGATCGCCGTGCGGGGCGTGCACCTCTCGCTGCGCCGCTCGGAGGCCCGCCACATCGATGTCCGCGCGAGCTGAGCCGCGCCTCCGGCGCATAGCGATTCTGGGCAATCCCAATGCGGGGAAGTCCACGCTGTTCAACGCGCTCACCGGCCTGCGCCAGAAGGTGGCGAACTACCCAGGTGTCACCGTCGAGAAGAAGACCGGCAGCTGCGAGCTGCCCGGCGGAGTGCGCGCGGAACTCATCGACCTGCCGGGGAGCTACAGCCTCCAGCCCGCGTCGCCAGACGAGATGGTCGTCCGGGATGTGCTGCTGGGCCTACAGGATGATACGCCGCCGCCGGACCTGATCGTGTTCGTGGTGGACGCGACGAATCTGGATCGCCACCTCTACCTCGCGCTGCAGGTCATCGAACTCGGCCGCCCGCTGATTCTCGCGTTGAACATGATGGATGCGGCCGCCGAGCGCGGACTCTCGGTCGACATCGCGGCGCTGGAACGGCAGCTCGCGGTGCCCGTTGTGGGCATCTCGGCGGCTCGCGGCGAGGGACTGGACGCCCTGCGCGCGCTGATGATCCGCGATGTGAAGCCGTCGTCGCGCCATTTTCGCCGCTGGCCCGCTCACCTCGAGCGCGTGATCGATCGCCTTGAGCAGCGCTTGCCGCACCGCGAGGACCTGCCCGACCGCGCCCGCCGCGACTTGGCCGTGGCCCTCCTGCTCGATCACGGCGACGACGAGGCGCTGGCCCGCCACGTGGCGCCGGAAACGCTGGCCGACGCGCACCTGCTGGCCCGGCGGCTCGACGAGTTCTCGCCGGGGTGGCGGTCGGGGGATGTCGCCGGACGATACGACGCGATTTCCGCCATCGTCGAGGAAGTCGTGAACGCGCCCGCGGGCGCGCACCGCGACTCGCGCCGCGAGGCGATCGACCGCGTCCTCACGCATCGCGTTTGGGGGCCGGTGATCTTCGTGCTGCTGATGGGCGCCGTCTTCCAGTCGGTCTTTGCCTGGGCGCAGCCGCTAATGGACGGCATCGACTGGGGCATGCAGCGCGTCGGGCAGGCGGTCGGCGGCGCGATGGCCGACGGCCCCCTGCGCTCGCTGCTCGTGGACGGGGTCATCGCGGGTGTCGGCACGACGCTCACCTTCGTGCCGCAGATCGCGATCCTGTTCCTGTTCCTCTCGATCCTTGAGGACACCGGCTACATGGCGCGCGCGGCCTTCATCATGGACCGCGTGATGTCACGCGTGGGGCTCTCCGGGCGCTCGTTCATCCCGTTGCTCTCGTCGTTTGCCTGTGCGATTCCCGGGATCATGGCGACGCGCAGCATCGACAGTCGGCGCGACCGCTTCGCCACGATCATGATTGCCCCCTTCATGTCGTGCAGCGCGCGGCTCCCGGTGTTCGCGCTGCTGATCGGCGCGTTCGTGCCCAACCGTTGGATCGGCTTCATCACCCTGCCGGGATTGACGCTCTTCGCGATGTACTTCCTCGGCATCGTGGCGGCGATCGTTGTGGCGTGGGGGCTGAAGCGCACCGTGCTGAAGGGCGGGTTCCCGCTCTACGTGATGGAACTGCCGCCGTATCGGGTGCCGGCCTGGCGTTCGGTCTTCATCACGGTGCGCGAGCGCAGCATCCTCTTCACGCGCAATGCCGGCACCGTGATCCTCGCGATCACCGTCGTGCTCTGGTTCCTCGCGAGCTATCCGAAGGGGAGCGACGCGGTGCGCGCGCTCGAGACGCAGCGGACGGCAGCCGCGGCGGTCGCGGACACTGCGCGAGTGGCGCAGGTCGACCGCGAGATCGCCTCCGCGTCGCTCGAGCACTCCTTCGCCGGCCGGGCGGGGAAGTTCATCGAGCCGGCCATCGCGCCGCTGGGCTTCGACTGGCGGATCGGCATCGGCCTGATCACCTCGCTGGCTGCGCGCGAGGTGATGGTGTCCACGATGGCCACCGTGTTCAATCTCGAGAGCACGGACGAAGACGTGCAGCCGCTGCGAGAGATCCTGCGCGAAACGGTGGACACCCGCACCGGCCGCCTGGCGTACACGCCGCTCACCGGTCTGAGTCTGATGGTCTTCTACGTGCTGGCCTGTCAGTGCATGTCCACGCTGGCCGTCGTGCGTCGCGAGACGAACTCGTGGCGATGGCCCATCGCGATGCTGCTCCTGATGAATGCGATGGCGTGGGGCGCGTCATTCGCCGTCTATCAGGGCGGGCGCCTGCTGGGGTACGCATCGTGAGCGCGCTCGGCTGGCAGGACCTGTTGGTCGCGGTCGCCGTCATCGTGGCGGTGGCGTATCTCGTGCGCCGACGGCGACCAAAGCCCGTGAAGTCGCCGCTGGTCAGCCTGGGGCGCGCCACCAAGCGCGGCGCGGGAGCGGCGCCGAATGGCTGACCTCGACGCCTTCCTCTCCTCGCTCGGCATAACCTGCCCGCGCGTTGAGCATCCGCCGGTGGCGACCATCGAGGATGTGGAGCGGCTCGTGCCGCCGCTCGCCGGCGCGCCGACCAAGAACCTGTTCCTGCGCGACAAGAAGGGGCACCGGCAGGCGCTCGTGGTGGTCGGCGCGAACAAGCCGGTCGATCTCCGGGCGCTCGCGTCGAGCACGGGCTTCGAGCGACCGAGCTTTGGTTCGGCCGACCGCCTGAAGCGTTGTCTGGGCATCGAACCCGGCTGCGTCTCACTGCTCGCCCTTGTGAACGATCCCGGCCACGCCGTCGAAGTGTTCATTGACCGCGACATCTGGGCGGCCGAGGCGTTTCACTGTCACCCGCTGGTGAACACCGCAACGCTGTCGGTGACGCACGCCGATGCGGAGCGGTTCGTCGCCGCGACGGGGCACGCCATTCGCGTGGTGGACATCTCCGCCTAAGCGCGAGGTCCAGGCAAGGCGGCGGGCGGGCGGTTGCCCGTCGCGGTGACGCGCGGCAGTTTCCGGCACGTCGTTCCATCGTGCCCCCCAGCTCCTACCGAGGGCATTGCCCGTGACCCGCTCGCTTTCGCGCGCCGCTGTGCCGGCGGCGCTGCTCATGCTCATCGTCGCGGTGCTGGGCGCGCGCCCCGCGGCGCCACCAGTCGACAACGGGCTCGCCCGCACGCCCCCGATGGGCTGGAACAGCTGGAACAAGTTTGGTTGCAACGTCAGCGAGCAGCTCATCCGCGAGACGGCCGATGCGATGGTGGCCACGGGAATGCGCGACGCGGGCTACCAGTACGTCACGATCGACGACTGCTGGCAGGTGGCGCGGGCGGTCGACGGGACCATCATTGCCGACTCGACGCGGTTCCCCCGTGGCATGAAGGCGCTGGCCGACTACGTGCATGCGAAGGGATTGAAGTTCGGGCTTTACACCGACGCCGGCCGCAAGACGTGCGAGGGGCGCCCGGGGAGCTACGGCTACGAGGCGCTGGACGCGAGGACCTACGCGGCCTGGGGCGTCGACTACGTGAAGATCGACTGGTGCAACTCCGAGGGCCTCGACGCGAAGACGCAGTACACGATTTTCGGCGAGGCCCTGGCGAAGTCGGGGCGCAAGATCGTTTTCAGCATCTGTGAATGGGGGAGCAACCAGCCGTGGGAATGGGCCCCGGCGGTCGGCAATCTGTGGCGTACGACGGGCGACATTCAGGACCGCTGGTCGAGCGTGGTCACGCTCGTCGACCTGAACGCGCAGTACTGGCACGTGGCCCGGCCGGGGGCGTGGAACGATCCGGACATGCTCGAGGTCGGCAACGGCGGCATGACCCGCAACGAGTATCGGGCCCACTTCAGCCTCTGGGCGATGATGGCCGCGCCGCTGATCGCCGGCAACGACGTGCGCCAGATGTTGGACTCGACGCGCGCCGCCACCGACATCCGCGAGATCCTCCTCAATCGCGACGTCATCGCCGTCGACCAGGACTCTCTCGGCGTGCAGGGGAAGCTCGTGCAGGCGTCGCCAAGCGAACTGCAGGTCTGGGTGAAGCCCCTCGCCGACGGATCGCGCGCGGTGCTCCTGTTCAATCGCGCCAGCGTCCCATCCCCGATCACCACGCGCTGGCGCACGGTCGGCGTCCGGGCGGAGAAGGTGCGCGTGCGCGACCTGTGGCAGCACACCGAGCAGGTGATCGCCGACCCGACCTATACTGCGCTGGTCCCCTCCCACGGCGTCGTGATGCTCCGCGTCTGGCCCGCGACCGACTGACCACCATGACACACGACGCCATCGCCGTCATCGACTTCGGCGGGCAGTATGCCCACCTGATCGCCACCAAGGTCCGCCGACTGCACGTCCTTGCCGAGATTCGCCAACCGGACGATCCCATCGAGCGCTTCGCCGCCTACAAGGGGATCATCCTCTCCGGCAGCCCGAGTCTCTCGTCGCATGGCGAGGACTCGGACTACACGCGCGCCATCTACGATCTCGACACTCCCATCCTCGGCTTCTGCTTCGGCCATCAGGAGATCGCCAAGCACTATGGCGGCACGGTGGTGCACGGCGGGCGCGAGTGGGGGCCCGCCGACCTGCATCTGCGCGGCGAATCGCCGGTCTTTCAGGGTCTCGCGCCGGTCGAGCGCGTCTGGATGAGCCACTTCGATTCCGTGACCAGCGTCGGCCCGGACTTCGACGAGATCGGCTTCACGTCGCTCGGCGATGGCGGTCAGCCGCATCGGTTCGCGGCGATCGCGTCGGAGCGGCTGCGCCGCTACGGCTTCCAGTTCCATCCGGAAGTGGACGACACCGTCCACGGCGACGAGATGATCGGCAACTTCGTCCTCGGCATCTGCGGCTGCCGCCCCTCCTGGACGATGGAGCAGTACATCGCCGAGGAGATGGAGCGCGTGCGGCGGCAGGTGGGCGACCAGTCGGTCTTCCTGCTCGCGTCCGGCGGCGTGGACTCGACGGTCGCCGCGCGCCTGCTCGGCGAGGCGCTGGGCCCCGACCGCCTGCACCTCCTGCACGTGGACAATGGACTGATGCGCAAGGATGAGAGTCGCGACGTGCTCCAGACCTTCCGCGAATTCGGCCTCGACCGGAACCTGCACTTCGTGGATGCGAGCGAGGACTTCCTCGAGGCGCTGCGCGGCGTCGTCGAACCGGAGCAGAAGCGCAAGATCATCGGCAACACGTTTATCAGCGTCTTCGAGCGCGAAGCGCGCACGCTGGGCATCGCCCATCACCTGCTGGGGCAGGGAACCATCTATCCCGACACCATCGAGACGGGCGGTACCAAACGCGCTGACACCATCAAGACGCACCACAATCGCGTGCCAATCATCGAGGAGATGATCGCGCAGGGGCGCGTGGTCGAGCCGCTGGCCGAACTGTACAAGGTCGAGGTGCGGGAGCTGGGCGAGAAGATGGGGCTCGCGCATGATCTCGTCTGGCGGCATCCGTTCCCGGGGCCCGGCCTCGGCGTTCGCCTCCTGTGCGGCACGGGGGCGGCGTTCACCGAAGGACTCGACGGCATCGAGCCCGAGGCCACGGCTGTCGGCGCCGCCTACGGTCTCGCCGCGCAGGTGTTGCCCATCAAATCGGTGGGAGTGAAGGCGGATCTGCGTTCGTACGAGCATCCGGTGCTCGTTTCCGGCGACGCGCCGTGGGCGCGTTTGCTCGAGATGGCCGCGCGGCTGTTCAAGCAGGTGCCAGGCATCAATCGCGCCATCTGGAACCTCGCCGACGCCGCGCCACGCGCCGTACGCCCGCTGGCGGCGACGGTGACGCGCGACCGGCTCGACCTCCTCCGCGAAGCGGACCATCTGGTGATGGAAGGGCTGCGGCGGCACGGCATTTACGGCGAAATCTGGCAGTGCCCCACGGTGCTGGTGCCGCTCGAGGTGGACGGCCGCGGCCGCGAGTACGTGATCATCCGGCCCATCCACTCCGAGCGTGCGATGACCGCGACGCCCGCCGCGCTGCCCGCGCGTCTGTTGGGTGAGTTGCGAGAGCAGATCCTCGCGCTGTCCGGCGTCAGCGGTCTCGCGCTCGACATCACGACGAAGCCGCCGGGAACGATTGAGTGGGAGTGAGTGCTAGCGGTACACGTCCTCGTCGTCCCCGAAGTCTCCGGGACGCCGCGGCTGGGCAGTCAAGTCGATCGCTAGGAAGAGCAGTCGCGTGAATGGGTAGAGCGCGACCGGCGTGAGCACCACCAGCGCCGCCGCGCTCCACTGCATGAACGTCCACGACGGATCCGGCCAGCTGAGGGCCAGCAGGACGAGCCAGAGCAGCACAGCGACCGTTTCCGCGGCGCCTAGACTGATGACATAGGCGCCGAGGAAATGGTCCGGTTCTCCGCGGTCGGGGCGCAGGCCGCACGACGGGCAGCGCGGGGCCAGCTGGAGCCAATGGGCGAGAATGCCGCGTGCTCCGCAGGCGGGGCAGCGCAGATGAAACGCGCGCAAGAGGCGCGTAATGCCTGATGTCGGACTGGCGTCAGTCATGGGTGAGTGCATAAGGTTACGCGGTCGCCGTCGTGGCGCCCAGCGCGCCCGTACCCTTTCGAGACGTTCCGATGACGCAGTCGCCACCAATCCAATCCGCTGACTTCGACGCGCTGCTCGAGGTGCTCGGCGATGGGGCCATGCGCGAGGTGGTGCAGATGTTCGTGGCGTCCGGCAAGGAGCGATTCGCGGCCCTTACGGCAGGGATCGAGGCGAGCGATGCGACGGCCACCGCACAGGTCCTCCACGCCATGCGCTCGGCGAGCGGGCAACTCGGCGCGCAGCACCTGGAGGCGCTCTGCGCCGACGGCGAGCGCCTCTCTCGCCACGGGGATCTGGCCACCGCCGCCGTGCGCGCCAGCGATGTCGCCCGGGAGTTCGAGCGTTGCAGCGACTGGTTCAACGCGAACGGCTGGCTGACCAATTAGGCTGGCGCTGAGGCACGCGTCGCGCGCTGCACCGCCGACTCCGCCAAATCGTGGTTTCCGGTGTATGCTTGCTTGCTGGTCGTCGGGGCAGCTTCTACTTTCCGGAAACGCTTGACGAACTGCAGCGACGCAGACGGAGACATAGCATGGCACTGACGCTTAGCGTGCGCGGCGGCGACCCCGGCCGCATCGCCACGCCGCTCTTGGCGGTGGCCCTTCCCGCGGGGGGCGCGTTCCCCCGGGCGCTCGCCGCCCTCGACGCCGCGTACAGCGGTGTGCTTTCGAAGGCGGTCCGCAACGGTGACTTCAAGGGAAGCCGCGACGAGTCGCTGTTGCTCGTCGGTCACGGCCGTGGCCCGGCCCGCGTGCTCCTCCTCGGGCTCGGCGACGGCAACGACGCGTACGCGACGATCACGCGCGCGGCCACGCTCGCCGGTCGCAAGGGCAACGCCCTCGGTGTACGGCGCATGGCGTTCTGGAGTGAGAAGCTCGCTGGCGATCAGGTGGAAGCCGCCGCCTTCGGCCTCTCGCGCGGATCCTGGGACTTCACGGACTACAAGACCCAGCCGCCGGCAAAGGACCGGCCTAAGCCACTCGTCGAGGCGTTTGTCGTGAGCAGCGACCCGCGCGGATCGCGCGGCGCGCTCGCCGCCGGCGTCGCGCTTGGGGAGGGGCAGCGCCTCGCGCGGCGCCTCCAGCAGCTCCCCGGCAATGTCTGCACGCCAGAGCATATGGCCCGCACCGCGCGTGACATCGCCAAGCGGCACCGTCTGCGCGTGCAGGTCTTCGGCCGCCGCGACCTCAAGCGGATGAAGATGGAGTCGTTCCTCGCCGTCGCCGCCGGCACACCGCAGGATCCCAAGCTCATCGTGCTGGAGTATCGCGGCGGACGCCGCGGCGACGCTCCGATCGCGCTGGTCGGCAAGGGCCTCTGCTTCGATTCGGGCGGCATCTCCATCAAGCCGGCACAGGGCATGGAGATGATGAAGTACGATATGTCCGGCGCGGCCGGCGTACTCGGCGCCATGGAGGCCATCGCGCGGCTGAAGCTGCGCATCAACGTCGTCGGACTGGTGGGCAGCACCACCAACATGCCGAGCGGAACGGCGATGAACCCCGGGGACGTCGTCACTGCCTCGAACGGCAAGACCATCGAGATCCTGAACACCGACGCCGAGGGGCGCCTGGTGCTCGCCGATGTGCTGTCGTACAGCGCGCGCTTCAAGCCGGCGGCGATCATCGATGCCGCCACGCTGACCGGCGCCTGCGTCGTTGCCCTGGGCAGCAGCGCGACGGGCGTGATGACGAACAACGAGGCGCTGCAGACCGAGGTGCTCGCCGCGGCCAAGCGCGGCGGCGAGCCGGGCTGGCCGCTCCCGATGTGGGACGACTATCGCGAGATGATCAAGGGCGACATCGCCGACATCAAGAACATCGGCGGCAAGGGGGCGGGGACGATCACCGCCGCGCTCTTCCTGCGCGAGTTCGTCCCGGCCGGCACCCCGTGGGTCCATCTCGACATCGCCGGCACCGCGTATTCGGAGTCGGATCTCACGGTGATTCCGAAGGGGCCGACCGGCGTTCCGGTGCGCACGTTCGTCGAGTTCGTGCGGGGCAGGGCCCGCTGACGCGCAGCGCGCGCCTCGTCGGCCAATGCCTGAAGGGCCGCCTGCTGGCGGCCCTCATGCTGTTGTGTGGCAGTCTCGCTCTTGCGCAGCAGCCAGTTCCCGCGCCACCGGCCGCGAAACCAGATACCACGTCGCCCGCGGCGAAGTCCGACAGCACGAAGCCTGCGCCGGACGCCGCGGCGCGAGACTCCACGCGCTCCGCTGTCGATTCGCTTACCGCCGCCCAGCGCGCGGCAGCCGATTCCATCAAGGCGCCGCTCGCGCGCGCCGAGCTTCCCATTGAGCGGGGCGGGCGCTGGCATTGGAGCGGTGAGGCGTTGCGCGCCGCGGGCGCGGTCACGCTGGCCGACCTGCTCGCGCGCATCCCCGGCGCGACGTCCATTCGCGCGAACTGGATTCCCGCCGCGCAGTACATCGCCTGGAATGGCGACGCGGGGCGGGTGCGCGTCTTCGTCGACGGCGTCGAACTCGACGCCATCGACCCGCGCAACGGCGCGGCGCTTGATCTTGCCACCGTCCCGATGTGGCAGATGGAAGACGCGAGCGTCGAGCGCGCGCCCGGCGAACTGCGCGTGCACCTGCGCACGTGGCGCGTGGAACGCGTGACGCCGTACACCCGCACGGACATCACCACCGGGAGCGAGAACACCAATCTCTACCGGGGCTACTTCGGCAAGCGCCTGCGCAGCGGCGGCGTGGTGCAGCTGGCCGCCCAGCAGTCCAACACCACATCACCCCGCTCAGGCGGAGACGGCACATCGCTTCAGGTCTTCGGGCGACTGGGGTGGGCGTGGCGGCGGCTCAGCGTGGACGGCGTGTGGAACCGTGCCGGCGTGGACCGCGCGGCAACCATTCGTTGGCCCCTCGATGCGGGCCGCACGAATGCCAATGGGTCGCCGGCCTTCAAGGGCGCGCTGACCTCGGCATACGCGCGGGTCGCGTGGGGCGATCCCGATCTCGCGGCGCGGCCGTGGGTGCAACTGCTCGCCGCCTCGCAGTCGATCGCCGAGAACAGCAAGGTCTCGGAGACGACGACGCAGACGATCCCGGGGGCGGCGCCGAAGGACACCGTGGACTCCGCCTCTTCACGATTGCAGTACGTGCTCTCGGCGGGGGCCTCGCGCTGGGGTGTGACCGGCAGCGTCACCGGACGCCTCCGCGCGTTCAACGGACGCACGATGTTCTCACCGGCGCTGCGCCTCGCGTACGACTGGCGTTGGGTCTCGCTCGCGGCGTTTGCCGAGACGAAGGGCGCGGACTCGACGCGTCGAATGGACCTCTCGGCTCGCGTGGCGCCCTGGCGGTGGCTGCAGGTCGCGGGGGCGTACGGGAGCTACAAGCCCGACGATGCGGCCTCGGGTCCATCCTTCACGGCGTCGCGGCTGGAGGTCTCCAGCACCTGGTTCGGGGTCACCCTTACCGGCGGCATGCTGACGCGCGGCAACACGACGCTCGCCCCACTCACGACACTCGACAGCACACTCACTCGCGTTGGGAGCGGCGAGGCGAAGGGCCTGATCGTCGCGCTTCGCGGACCGCTGTACAAGGACATTGGCGTGGATGTCAGCGCCATGCGCTGGGATGGCTCCGGGGCCTACCGCCCGCAGATGGAGGTGCACAGCGCGCTGGTGCTGAACAGCTCTTGGTTGAGCCGCTTTCCCCGCAACAACTTCCACGTGCTGGCGATGGGCACCTACACGCATCGTACACCGATGTTCTTCCCCACGCCCGGCGGGCAGGTCGGAGAGACGGCAGGGACGATCGACATTATTGGCGCGCGTCTCGAGTTCCGTATCGAGAGCGGCACGGTCTTCTTCCACGCTGAGAACACGGTGGGCAAGGCCTACGAGACCGCCCCGGGATACCTGATGCCGCGCCGCCTGCAGTACTACGGCTTGCGCTGGGAGTTCTGGAACTAGCAAGGGATCCGCGGACCTTGCCAAAGCTCCTGATTTACAATAACTTACTCGGTTCTATATGATTCGTTCCATGACCGGGTTCGGCGCGGCGGACGGGATGGTGGGTATGACCCACGTCTCGGTCGAGGTGCGCGCCGTCAACCACCGCTTCTTCAGCCCCAGCCTGAAGCTCCCCGCGGCGCTCAGCCGATGGGAGGGCGAGGTGCGCGAGGCCCTGCGGAAGCGTATCGCGCGGGGGCACGTGACCCTCACCGCGCGGCTGGAGCGCGATCAGGCGCCGGCGGCGGTCATCGACGAGGCGCGCTTCGCCGAGTATGCCAGCCAGTTGAAGACGCTGCGCGACGCGAATGACCTGCGCGGCGAGGTGGAGGTCGCCACAGTGTTGCGCCTCCCCGACGTGGTGCGCGCAGGGGCGACCGACGACCTGCCTGACGATGCGGCAGAGTCGGTGGTCGGCATCGTGGATCGAGCGGCCACGGCCCTCGCCGAGATGCGCGAGCGTGAGGGGGCGGTGCTGGCCGCCGTGATCCTGGAGCGTCTCGGCATCGTGGAGTCGGCCGTCGAGCGCATTGCGGCGCGCGCCCCCGAGCGCGTGATCGCCCAGCGGGACCGCCTGCTGGAGAACGTCGCGAAGCTGGCCAACGGCCTGGTGCTCGACGAGCAGCGCATGGCGCAGGAGATCGCCATCCTTGCCGACCGCCTCGACGTCGGGGAGGAGATTGACCGCTTCCGCACGCATATCGCCGCCTTCTCGCAGACGCTGCGTGCGGGAGCGGGGGATGGCGTGGGCAAGCGACTGGGCTTCCTGTTGCAGGAGATGCTCCGCGAGGCCAACACCACCGGCAGCAAGGCGAACGACGCGGAGATCCAGCGCGACGTGATCGCCATCAAGGAAGAACTGGAACGCATCCGTGAGCAGGTGGAGAACATCGAATGATCACGTTCCCCATCGTGCTCTCGGCCCCGTCCGGCGCCGGCAAGACGACGATCTACCGACGGCTGATGGCTGAACGCACGGACATCGGCTATTCGGTGTCGTGCACCACGCGCCCGCCGCGCCCCGGCGAGGTGGACGGCGCGGACTACCACTTCCTGACCCCGGCGCAGTTCGAGGCCCGGCGCGCGGCCGGTGACTTCGCCGAGCACGCGATGGTGCACGACCACGCCTACGGCACGCTGCGCACCGAGGTGGAGCGCGTGCTCGCCGGCGGCAAGCACGTGATCATGGACATCGACGTGCAGGGGGCGGCGCAGTTCGCGCGGGTCTTCCCGCAGTCGGTGCTCATCTTCATCATTCCGCCCTCCATCGACGTGCTGGTGGAACGGCTGACGCGGCGGGGCACGGAGGCCCGCGCGGTGCTCCTGACGCGCCTACGGAACGCGCTGGGGGAGTTGCACGAGATCGGCCGGTACCACTACGTGGTGGAGAACGACGACCTCGACCGCGCCGTGGCGCGCGTGTCGGCCATCGTGGATGCCGAAATGACGCGGCGCGAACGCGCGCCGTTGCTGGACGAGCAGGTGGCCGGGCTCATCACCCGGCTCGAGAGCGAAATCACGAATTACGTCTAACCCGGAAGGCGAACATGCGAGTCTTCACCCCCTCGGAAGTCACCACCCACGCGACGAACAAGTACCTCTCGGTGCTCGTGGCCGCCAAGTACTCGCGCGTGCTCAACGAGTTCCCGCGCATCGGCAGCAAGGCCGGCGAGAAGAAGCTGACCACGCGCGCGCTCGAGGAGCTCAGCGAAGGGCGCATCGAGTACCGCGTGGTGCCGCGCCGTCGCGCCGCCGAGTAAGGGCGCCGGGAGCGGCTGATGCGCCCCTTCGACGGGCGGCGCGTCCTCCTGGGAGTCACCGGGGGCATCGCGGCCTACAAGACCGCGGCACTGGCCAGGGACCTCACGCTGGCCGGCGCCGAAGTGGACGTCGTGCTCACGCGCTCGGCTCGCGAGTTCGTGGGCGCGATCACGTTCGAGGCGCTCACTGGCCGTCCCGTGCATGACCAGCTCGTCGCTGCCGGGCACGCCCTCGATCACATCCGCCTCCCGCGCGAGGCGCACGTCATTGTCGTCGCGCCGGCGACCGCCGATTTCATCGCCCGCGCTGCCGCGGGCCGAGCTGACGACTTGCTCGCGGCGTCGCTGCTCGCCGCTGGGCCGGCGCCGGTGCTGATCGTCCCGGCAATGAACGACCGGATGTGGGCGCATCCGCAAACGACCGCGAACGTCGCGCGCCTGCGCGAGTTCGGCTACTACGTGCTCGAGCCCGATACCGGGCTGCTGGCGAGTCGCGAAGAGGGGAGCGGCCCGGGACGCATGCCCGAGCCCGCCGCCATTCGCGAACACATCGCGCGTCTGCTCGAGCCCGCGTCATCGCTGACGGGACGGAAGATCGTGGTCACCGCCGGGCCGACGCGCGAGCCGCTCGATCCCGTGCGCTATCTCACCAATCACTCGACCGGCAAGATGGGCGTCGCGCTGGCCTCTGCCGCATGGCGCCGCGGGGCGCAGGTGACGCTCGTGGCCGGACCGCTGGACGTGGCGCTCCCTGCCGGACCGCGCGTCGTCGCCGTCGAGACCACCGAGCAGATGGCGGCAGCCGTGCGCGAGACGCTCGGGGACGCTGAGGCGCTGATCATGGCCGCCGCCCCGGCTGATTTCCGGCCGCGCGACGTGGCGGGGCAGAAGATCAAGAAGGGCGCTGCGGCTCCCGCGGTGGCGATGGAGTTCACGACCGACATCCTCAAGTCCACGCGCGACGCGCGCCCCGCCAACTGCGTGGTGATCGGTTTTGCGCTGGAGACGCAGGACCTCGAGGCCGGCGCGCGCGCGAAGCTCGCCGCCAAGGAGTGCGACCTCATCGTCGCCAATCGCGTGGAGGCCGACGCTGGCTTCTCAGCCGACACCAACCGCGTGACGATCCTGGGACGCGATGGCGCGCGCGAGGAACTCCCCCTGCAGTCGAAGACGGCGGTCGCCGACGCGATCCTCGACCGCCTCGCGGGGATGCTCGATGGACGCTAGGGAGCGCCTGCGGCGCTACCTCGAACAGCGCCGCGAAATGGGTGAATCGGAGTTGATCCTCGACGCGCTCCCCGTGGACGAGGTGATGCGCCTGCTCGGCGACCGCACGGCGCCGGCGGCTTCGCGCGGACGAGACGCATCGCCTTCCGCTCCCGCCGCGCGCGACGCTGGCGCGCCGCCCACTGGCAACTGGCGTGACACGCTCTCGTCGATCGGCGCCGAGGCGCCGACCGGCGCGCGCGCGTCTACCCCGGCCAAGCCCAAGGCGCGCGAGGGTTCTGCGAAGTCGGCCGAGCCCGCCGCGGTCCCTGAGGCACCGACACCGGCGATTCCGGGCGCCGGGCTTGTCGTCGGCACCGCGATGGGCGATCTGCTACCGGGCCCGCATGCTTCGTTGGCCTCGCTCGACGAGGTCGCCCGCCACGTGGCGTCGTGCCAAGGCTGCTCGCTCTTCCGCACGGCCAAGAACCACGTGCCGGGGGAGGGGAACCCCTCGGCCGGCTTCGTTTGCGTTGGCGAGGCGCCGGGGCAGACCGAGGACGAGCTGGGGCGCCCGTTCGTGGGGCGCGCTGGCGAGCTGCTGACCAAGATCCTCGAGGCCATTCAGTTCAAGCGGGAAGACGTGTTCATCTGCAACGTCCTCAAGCACCGGCCACCCGGCAACCGGAACCCGGCGCCCGACGAAATCGCCGCCTGCAGCCCGTACCTCCTGCGCCAGCTGGAGCTGCTCCGCCCCCGGGTGATCCTGGCCCTCGGCACATTTGCGTCGCAAACACTACTGCAGACCACCCAGCCGATCGGTAAGTTACGTGGGCTCGTCCACCGGTATCACGGGATCCCCCTGATCG
>Ga0194120_10000132_pt1 | contig 122461 bp, 116 predicted proteins | sample TA2MahCa65mmetaG_FD_148642 | JGI IMG/M metagenome (GOLD analysis project Ga0194120, IMG submission 148642) | Freshwater microbial communities from Lake Tanganyika, Tanzania - TA2015019 Mahale Deep Cast 65m | ecosystem: Environmental > Aquatic > Freshwater > Lake | place: Tanzania: Lake... | reverse complement strand
GCTCGTGTGGTTGAACTGACCGTCAAGGGCCGGACGTTTCACGGCATCGCGGTCAAGCTGTAATTCACGTCGGGCACGCCGGCCACGTCGAGCAGGCGGTTCAGACGCTGTTCAAATGACTCCGTCTGACCCGGGGTGTCGGTCAGTGTCACGTGACCGATCTTCCGGCCCGGTCGCTCCGACTTGCCGTAGACGTGAGGCGTTGCCGAGGCAATCCCCGTGATCGCCGCCATGTCCGGAAGGTGGCCGGTGACACGGTTCTGGCCGATGCCCTCGGAGCCGGACGCCTATGCGCGCGCCTTGTACGCGGTGTTGCACGAGGCCGACGCCAGTCAGTGTGAGGTTCTGCTCGTGACGCTGCCGCCGAACGAACCGGCCTGGTCGGCCATCCACGATCGCCTGCGTCGAGCCACCAGGCCCCTCTAGCGCTGCTGGCCCGGATCCGCCAGAATCACCACCGGCACACGGGTCGTGACGCTGCCGATGGTCAGGCGCGCTTCATACGTGCCGGGCGCGACGAGTGCGGACGCGCCGCCTCGGCCACGGCCGCCTGCAGGCGCCGCTCCTGGAGCCGCTGGAGAGGCGTCGCCACGCATGTCCCAGATCACCCGCTGAAGCCCTCGCGAGGTTGGCGCCGCGAGGCGCCGCACGACACGGCCGGTCGAATCCGCAATCTCGATCGAGGGCACCTCGGTACCTGACGGATTGAGGTACACGTCGAGATACACGCCGTCGGGCGGATTCGGTGCGGTGAAGTAGGCCGACCCGAACGCATTGCGGCCGCGGTCGAATCTCGTCAACTGAAACGCAGGCCGTGGCGTGAAGAGTGCGCCGGGTCCGGCCAGCGTCTCCGGCGTCAGACCTCGAAGCCCGGCGATTGAATCGAGCAGCCACATCCCACGACCATGTGTGCCGATCACGAGGTCGCCCTCGCGCGGATGGATGACCATGTCGTGCACCGCGTTCGTCGGCAGATTCAGCCGCAGGGAAAACCAACGCGTGCCTCCGTCGAGTGTGGCGGAAATGCCGAACATTGTGCCTGCGAAGAGCAGTCGAGGATTGACGGGATCCTCCACCAGCGACAGCACGGGCTGCCCGGCCGGGAGATTCGCCTCAATCCGGGTCCACGTGCGGCCATGGTCGGTGCTCTTTGCCACCATCGGCCTGAAGTCGTCGTCTTCGTGCGCCGATGCGGCCGCGTACAGCGTGCGGTCGTCGTGTGCCGAGTGGAAGACGCGACGGATTTGCGCACGCTCAGGGACGCCCGGGATCGGTGCTGCCTGTCGCCACGTCGCGCCGCCATCCTCGGTGATCTGGATCAGTCCATCGTCTGTCCCCACCGCAAGCCAGCCGCGGCGTCTCGGCGATTCGTCAATCCACAACAGGGTGCCGTAGGGGGAGATCAGATACTGCGGATCGATCGCGATCTGGCGTGTGAGATCCGGACTCACCACGTCCCATGTGGCACCCCGATCTCTGGTGCGGAACAGGAACTGACCGCCGTAATAAAACGTGTTCGGATCGTGCGGCGAGAGACGCATCGGCGAGTTCCAGTTCCAGCGATACGTCTGGCCCTGCGGCGGTTGTGGGGTGATACGCCGGCGCTGACCCGTGAATGGGTTGAACTGCACGAGCGCTCCGTACTGCGCTTCGGTGTAGACCACCGACGGGTCGGTGGGATCAATCTGCAACGCGAATCCATCGCCACCAGTCGTCACGTACCAGTCGTCGTTGACGATGCCGTCGGTGTTGCGGGTGGCGGAGGGACCGCAGAGCGAGTTGTTGTCCTGTGTGCCGCCGCAGACGTAGTAGAAGGGTTCGCGCATGTCGACGGCGACGGCGTAGAACTGCGTGGCGGCCATCTGATCGTGGAAGAGCCAGGTCTCGCCCCGGTCGCGGGTCTGATAGATGCCGCCGTCGTTGCCGAGCCACTGATGATCGGAATCAGCCGGATTGATCCACAACGCGTGATGATCCACGTGCACGCTGCGCCCGGGGATATTTGTCGTGAACGTCGCGCCACCGTCGCTGGAGATCGCCATCTGCGTCTGCAGCACATACACGCGCTCAGGATCGTTCGGGTCGCACCGCACCTGGCCGTAGTACATGGATGACGCGGACATGGTGTTGCGGCGGGTCCAGGTGGCGCCGGCATCAATTGATCGATACACGCCGCCGTCGGCGCCCTCGACCACGGCGTAGAGCGTGGACGGCCGCGAGCGGCACACGTCCACACCCGGGCGCCCTGTGGGCGTCGCCGGCATGCCGGTGGTCAACTTGTTCCACGTCTCACCCCCGTCCGTGGACTTGAAGAGTCCGCTCTGAGCGCCCACGTTGACGTAGCTCCAGTCGCGCCGCTGCCGGTGCCACGCCGCCGCGTAGAGCGTGTTGGGTTGTGTGGGATCCATCACCAGATCCACGATGCCGGCGTTCTCGCCGGCGGAGAGGGTCTTGCGCCATGTCGCGCCGCCGTCGGTCGTCTTGTAGAGGCCCCGGACTCCGTTCTTCTGCGAATTGTCCTGCCACATCGAGCCGAGGACGGTCGCGAACACGACATCCGGGTTGGTCGGGTGCACAACCACGCGTCCCATGTGCTGCGCGTCGGCAAGTCCCATCTGCCGCCACGTCCGGCCGGCGTCGGTACTCTTGTAGATGCCGGATCCCCAGGAGGAGCTCCTGAGGTTCCGCATGTTCGGTTCGCCGGTCGCGACCCAGACGATGTCGGGGCTGGACTGCGAGACGGTAATGCCGCCGAGCGCGATCGACTGCTCGTGCTGGAACAGCGGTTCCCACGTTGTGCCGGCGTTCACGGTCTTCCACACGCCGCTGGACGCAGTCGCCGCATACACGATGCGTGGTGTGCGCTCGACGACCGCAAAGTCCACGATGCGTGTCCCCGTACCGCCAGGCCCGACGTTCCGCCAGCTCAACCCGATGGGAACGTCGTTTGGAACTCCAGCCTGTTGCGCCGCAGGAACCGTTCCCGCCAGCGCGACAAGCAACCCAACCACTGCACTCAACACAGTCTTCATTTGATGATCCACAGTTCCGTTTGTGGCCCCGCCGTGTAACGCGCCGGTCCCGTGGCGGGAACGATCATGTCTTCCTCGCGCTGCATGGCGACGAGCTGGTTGTTCCACTCGGGCACGGCTGTGCGCGTGCGGAACTCGAGCGAGAACCAGACGCCCGGATGCAGAGGTGTGCGCGGATGGGCGCCGTAACGTTCCGGCCAGTCAAAGACCGTCCACGTGCCCGCGTCGTGCACCCAGTAGCCCTGCACGTGCGAGTACACGAGGAGGTCGATGCCTTCCGCTTTCGCCGCAGCCTCCGAGCGTGTCTTGATGTCTATACCCGTTCGTCCGGGAACCAGCTCCGCCGCGTGAATCTCTGCGGCACGCTGCGAATCCGCAAACGCCTTGATCAGGCCGGTCGGCGCCTCTGTTTCGCCTGGGCGGAGCACGTAGGCCATCTTCTGCTGGTCGGTCACGATGCCGGCCAGTCGCACGCCGAAGTCCACGTGCAGCACATCGCCGCGTTCGATGATCGGGTCGTCAGAGTCGTCAAGCGAGATGACTTTGCCCTCGGCGAATCGTTGCAGGTCGAGGCTCGCGTTGAAGTTGAACTCGAAGTTCTGACGCTTCCGCTCGGCCGTGATCCAGTAATGCACATCCATCAGCGTCGTCGTACCAGGCGTGATGACCTCGTTGGAGAAGGCCCGCTGCAGGATCTCGTACGTGGCCTTCGCCGCCCGTTCCTGCACGACATCTTCCTCCGGCGTGTGAATCGAGACGTAGTCGACCAGGAGGGGCTCCGAGGAGACGGTGCGGGCCGCGTACGTGGGGCCAATGGCATCGATGAGGTACGACTTCAGTTCGGCGGTGAGGCCATCGGCCATGCTGATCGTGCGCGACTGGTTGATGGCGATGCGTCCCGGCTTCCGCTCCTCGACGTACTTCTGCAGCAGCGGCTTCAATCCGGGTTCGCCATAACTCTGCACGGTGTCGTAGAACCGTCGCAGATGCCCTGACAAGTGGGTGCCGTACACCGTCGTCTCCAGCGCCGTGCCCGGGTCTCCACCACGGTCGTAGAAGAGATACGCGTTGCGGTGGCCGTACCAGCCGGTGATCCCGCTTCCGCCAAACAACTCGAGCGCCGGGTCCACCGCGTTTTCGCGGCTCATGATGATCCACAGGTTCACGCCATGGGCGCGCATTGTGGGGATCAGCTGCTGGCGCATCTTGTCGGCCTTCAGCACCCATTCGAGCTCGGTGTGTTCGCGCACACTGGCGGGTGTGATTGCTTCGACGGGCGGCGCGTGGGTGGACGGAGCAGGCGTGGGCGTGCCGCAGGCGACGGCCACGGCCACAAGAGCGACAGGAAGGTATCGGCGCATGGGGCGTAGCATACGACAGCCGATCGCTGGCCGCGCCTACTTGACCAGCACGGTGTCTGGAAACTGTGCGTACCACCCGAACCAGAACGCCCGAAACGCGGCTACACGTGGCAGGGCCGTGACGCCGTCCGGTACCTCGGTCACAAGCGCCTCCTCCGTGACCCGCCATCGTCGCCCCGTCTGATCGCGTACGGTGGCGTCATCCACCCATGCCGCGATACGCACGGTGCCGTTCTCATACACGCGATTGGCGCCGCGCGGCGACGTGAGGACGACGAAGTGCCGGCCCTCCACCGTTTGATGATGAATGCGGGTGCGCGCAAGAAACGCGGCGTCGAAGGCGACCGCCTGCCGGCCGCCACCGATCGCGGGCACAAGCACACCCAGCACCTCAGCCTTGTTCCTGAGGCGCGTATCCACCTTAGGTACCCGGAACATCAGCCGATCGGTGTCGAAGTACTCCCGGTAGGCCGCGCCTTCCGCGTAGTCACGGTCGTGCCCCGTGTCGATCGACAGGACGGTCGTGTCCGGGTGCCGGGCCCGCCACTCGCCCCACGTCGTGGTGACGACAGGCACGGGCTCAAGAGTCAGCGGGGCACCGGCCAATGCGCCGATGGCCGGCCGGCCGTCGAGCGTCGACCAGAGGCTCATGGATTCGCGATCGAACATCAGTTTGTTCGAGCGGTACAACAGGCCGCTCGTCCCAAACGTGCGTGCCACACCCCCGACGACGCTCTTGTACGGGATGACCGTGCCGCACAGCGTGCAGTAGACAATCGCCAGGGGCGTACCGCCGCAGTAGGCCATCGGGTGACGCTGCTCACTCGCGTGACGCCGGGGCCGAAGATGCACGTCTATGCGCCCGGGCAAAGAGGCTACATCCCGATCGCCCTGTCGCTCGACGCGGACTCGGCGTTTCAGTCCCACGCCCTTCGCTTCTCCGCGTCCACGACGTATCACTACAAGCCGCTCAACGAAACGGTGCAGGTCTATTCGGCGCCGTTCCTGCTGGCGCAGGACATTACGATCGCGCTCACACCCGACGTCCGGGCCCGCGCGTCGCGCGGCGAAGTGCTGACGGTGAAAGGGACGATCGAATACCAGGCCTGCGATGACACCGTCTGCTATCGGCCCGAGACAATCCCCGTGGAGTGGAAGCTGACGCTGAGTCCGATCGTGCGGTAGGTGACAGGCGGCGCGTCGCTCACCTCGACCGGGATATAATCCGGCGGTTATCATGCGAGTGTTCCTGGCTCTGATGGGTTTCGTGCTGGCCTCCGGGCCGGCTGCCGCGCAGGATATGTCACGCCCTGATCTTCCGCCGCCACCGGCTGCGCCGGAGGTGGTCAGTCGTAACGCGTCCGGGGACGCCGCGATTCGCGCGACGCGGCTGACCAGTCCGATCGTGCTGGATGGCAGGCTCGACGAGGAGGTCTACAGCACGACCCGGCACATCTCGGACTTCATTCAGCAGGAACCGCTCGAAGGCCGTCCGGCCAGCGAACGCACCGACGTCTGGGTCTTTTTTGACGATCAACACGTCTACATCACGGCCCGCAACTGGGAGACGGAGCCCGGGCGTCGCGTGATGACCGACATGCAGCGCGACGCGCGCAATCTCTACAACAACGACCACTTCGCGGTGTTGTTCGATACCTTTCTTGACCGGCGCAACGGCTACTACTTTTACACCAATGCGCAGGGTGGCCTCAGTGACGGGCAACTCGGTAACGAGTCCCCCAACAACAACTGGAATGGCATCTGGGAGGCGCGCACGGCCGACTTCGAGGGGGGCTGGATTGCGGAGTTCCGCTTCCCATTCCGCTCGATGCGGTTCGATGAAGACGGCACGATGTGGGGCATCAATTTCAGACGGGCTGTACGCTGGAAGAACGAGTTCTCGTTCCTCACCCCGATTCCGCAGTCGCTGGGTCGCCGCGGCCTCACCAGCGTATCGCGGGCCGGCACCCTCGTCGGGCTGACGCCGCCACGGGGCCTCCGCAATCTGGACATCAAGCCCTACGCGACGGCGTCGCGCCTGACGAACCGGCTCGCTGACCCGCCGATTGCCGGCAGAGGGGTCGGGGACATCGGCGGCGACATCAAGTGGGGGCTGTCGCCGAACGTGGTCGTCGACCTGACGGTGAATACCGACTTCGCACAAGTCGAAGATGACGAGGCGCAGGTGAACCTGACGCGCTTCAGTGTGTTTTTTCCCGAGAAGCGCGAGTTCTTTCTCGAGGGGCAGGACTACTTCAGTTTCGGCAACTCCGGTGGCGGGGGCGGGGGCTTCGGCGGGGGCGGGGGCTTCGGCGGGGGCGGGGGCTGGGGCTTCGGCGGAAACGCGCCGGTGCTGTTCTACAGTCGTCGAATCGGGATTGCCGAGGGGCAACAGGTCCCGATTGTGGTGGGCAGCCGGTTCCAGGGACGCAGCGCGGGATTTCAGGTCGGCGCCCTGCACGTCCGCACCGGGACGTCCGATGTCGTCGAGACGCATCCAACGGATTACTCGGTCCTGCGCGTCAGCCGCGACCTGCTGAGCCGGAGTCGCCTCGGGGTGATCGCCACCAGGCGCGGCGTGCCCGCACTGGGCGAAGAGGGGACCAGTTATGCCTACGGGGCGGACCTCGCCCTGAACCTCACGACCGAGTTCAGCGCCAGCGGATACTGGGCCCGAACCGAGAACCGCAGTGTCACGACGCGTGACGCGTCCAGCTACCAGGCTCGCGCTGGGTACAGCTCGGATCGCTACGCGCTGGAAGGCGACTACCTGTACGTGGGCAACGACTTCGACCCGGCCGTCGGGTTTCTCCGTCGACGCGCCTACAAACGGACCAACGCCGAAGGCCGGTTCAGTCCGCGTCCGGCCAATATCCCTGGCGTCCGCAAGGTGTTTTTTGAGAGCGAGTTCGACCAATACGCCACCACCGCGGGCAGCCTCGAGTCGCGAACGATCACCGGGACCTTCCGTCTTGAGTTCAACAGCACCGAACGGCTGTCGGTCGAGGTCAGCGAGGCCACTGAGCATCTGACCGAGACGACGAACCTTGGTGCCGACGTCCCGGCAGGCCGGTACCGCTTTCGGCAAACGCAGCTGAGTTACGAGCTCTCGCCCTCGCGGCGCCTTTCGGGGTTCCTTTCAGTGACACACGGCGGCTTTTTTGGGGGCTCGATCACCGAGGCATCATGGCGGGGACGAGTCGCGTTTTCTTCGCGACTCTATGCCGAGCCGTCCCTGTCGTTTAATCGTGTGCGTACGCCGTTTGGCGACGAGGACTCCCACGTGCTCGGGTCCCGCATGACGTTCACGCTGTCACCGCGCATGTTCATCTCGTCGCTCGTCCAGTACCGCACCTCGAGCCGGTCGATGACCACCAATGCCCGATTCCGGTGGGAGTACCAACCCGGTTCCGAGATCTTTGTGGTCTATTCGGATGGGCGATCCAGCGACGCCACGTCCCGGGTCCCGCGGACGCTCGACACGCGGGCGTTGGTTGTGAAGGTCACACGTTTGTTCCGCTGGTAAGCCGGAGGCTGTTTGAACACCGCTGGTCAGCGCCCACTTGACCGACCATATAGGTCCGATTTAGTCTTCTTGAGACTTATCTCACTTGTGACGTGGGGTCGCAAGCGTTGCCCGGGGGGCCTGTGTCTGTCTCAAGTTTCCGTTCCGTCGTTTCTGCTGCTGTCCTGGGCGCAGTGCTCCTCGGCGCCGCTCCCCGGAGTTTTGCCCAGTCATCCGGTGAGCTGACCGGCACCGTTCGTGATGCGGCCGCCAGGCCGGTGGCCGGTGCGGTCGTGACTGTGCGCGTGGCGGGGACGACGTCGGTGACCGCGCGGACCGATGCGGAAGGACGATTCTCGCTGGCCGGCGTGCCGGCCGGGCGCCAAGAGATCACTGTGACCGCTCTCGGGTTGTCGCCGGTTGTACTGGATGTGACCGTGCCGCCCACCGGTGTGGCGGCACCGCTTGGTGTGGTGATGGCCGAGATTGTGCGCGAACGGGTGAACGTTGTCGGCGATGTCGCCGCACTCACGCGGGCCCCCGGATCCACGCACCTGATCGATCGCTCGGAACTGCAGCGGTTGCAGACAACGACTGAAGATATCCATCGCATCCTGCGTCAGGTGCCCGGACTCAACATCCAGGAAGAAGACGGATACGGCCTGCGTCCGAACATCGGCATGCGTGGAACCGGTACCGACCGAAGCGCCAAAATCACGATGATGGAGGACGGCATTCTGATTGCGCCGGCCCCGTATTCAGCGCCGGCGGCGTATTACGCACCGACCCCAGGACGCATGGAAGCGATCGAGGTGCGCAAGGGGTCAAGCCAGATCAAATCCGGTCCAATCACCACCGGCGGTGTGCTCAATTACGTGTCGACATCGATTCCGACCGATTTCCGGTTGCGCGCGAACGTCACTGGCGGCGCGGACAACACCCGGAAAATTGTCGCCAGTCTCGGTGAGACGTACGCCAACGCCGGCTGGCTGGTCGAGACCTTCCAGTTCAGGACCGATGGCTTCAAGGATCTCGATGGTGGCGGGTCCACGGGCGTGGATGTCGCGGACTATCTCGCGAAGTTCAAGGTCAACACCACGCCCTCAGCCACGCTGTTTCAGGAACTCGAATTCAAGATCGGCCGGACCACGCAGACCGGGCAGGAGACGTATCTTGGTCTCACGGATGCGGACTTCGCTGCGTCGCCGTGGCGGCGCTATGCAGGGTCGCAGGTGGATGAATTCACATCGACGCACGAGCAGTACCAGATCCGCCACTTCCTCGCGCGTCCCACGTGGGACGTGACGACGGTGGCCTACCGGAACAACTTCTCACGCGCCTGGTACAAACTCGAAAATGTGATGGGAGCGAGCCTCTCCAATGTGCTGGCGACGCCGTCGGCGTTCCCCCAGCAACTGGGCGTGCTCAAGGGAGGCGCCAGCGCGCCGAATGCCCTCGTGGTACGCAACAACAACCGCGGCTACTTCGGCACGGGCGTGCAGTCCACTGTCGGGGCACGGTTCGAGACAGGCCGCGTCCGGCACTCCGTTGAGTTGGGACTGCGGTATCACGAGGACGAAGAAGATCGGTTCCAGCAGGATGATGCCTATCAGATGGTGGCGGGCCGGATGGTGCTGACGCGCGCCGGTGCCCCCGGCAGTCAGACCAATCAGGTCGTGGGCGCGAAGGCTGTCGCGGGATTTGTGACCAACGCTCTCGCGGCCGGTCGCTGGACGTTCACACCGGGTCTCCGTGTCGAGCTTATCGACTTGCGTCGCACCGACTACGCCCGCACCGACCCGGCTCGCACGACCGTGATCGGTGTTGTGGATACGTCCGTGAACGTGCTCATCCCCGGCGCCGGAGTGGCGTATCGCCTTCGTCCGTCGGTCACGTTGTTCAGCGGGGTCTACAAGGGCTTTGCTCCGCCGGGACCGGGCGCACCTGGCGAGACAAGAGCCGAGGAAAGTGTGAACTACGAAGCCGGCGTGCGGTTCCAGCGAAGCGCCCTGCAGGCGGAAGTGGTGACGTTCTTCAGCGACTATTCCAATCTGCTCGGCCGGGACATGCTGTCTACGGGCGGCACCGGTACCGGCGAAATCTACAACGGTGGTGCCGCGCGTGTACTTGGTGTTGAAGCCTCGGCGCGGTGGCGTCCGTTCCGTATGGCCTACACCTTTGCGGACGCGGAGTTCCGCAACACGTTCCAGAGTCAGTACGGACCCTGGGGCACCGTGGCGAACGGTGATGAACTGCCATATGCACCGAAGCACCAGTTGTATGCGGCCGTGGATGTCGAAGGCCGCCTCTGGCGCGCGCGTGTCGACGCGACCGCGATCAGCCGCATGCGCACCGTGGCCGGCGCCGGTCCGCTGGTGGACCTGCGGTCGACGGACGCGACATTCGCCGTCGGCGCCTCCGCCGAATACACACTCACGCCCAACGCGCGGCTGTTTGCCAGCGTGCAGAATCTGACGAACCAGGTCTACGTCGTTTCACGTCACCCTGCAGGCGTCCGTCCGGGTGCGCCTCGACTCCTGATGCTGGGACTGAACGTCGAACTGGGTCGCTGATCGCCGTCGATGATCGCCGGTTGGCGTCAGTGGATCGCGACGCGCTCGCCGCGCATCCGGTACACACTGTCGACGACGCCGTCGCGGACGTCCTCGCCGACACTGAGGACGCCAAACACGGTGACCGGTGTGGTGCCGACGTGGGGAATGGCGCGACCTGATACCATCGTGACGTACACCCACTCTTCGGGACCGCCGATGACGCCGAAGTGGCAGGAGTCGATGTTCGACGACAGCACGAACTCACGTGTGCCCTGCCGGTCGACGTCAACCGGCACCACGTAGCCGCGAATCGACACCTTGCGGTTGTTGAACGCTCGCGCGCCCTGTGGAATCAGGCTCTGCGGCGCCTTCGCGGACGGCCGTGATGCCGAACCGAGGTCGTGCCGCGGCGGCAGCGGCGCCTCCAGGTGCATCAATTGTGAGAACCGCACGAACGGATACTCGTCCTTCAGCGCATTGATCTGGCCGGCCGGCACCTGCACCTGGGGCGCGGCGACCAGCGCCAGTGTCAACGCCATTACGAGGCCCGTGGTGATTGCGAAGCGCCTCACGACGCCAGTGTACACTCTGGCCATGATCAGCTCCCGACGCCTTCTGCGCCTCACCGCGATGCCACTTGTTGTTGCCGTGCTCCTCGGCGGCACCGCCTGCACGGCCGAGCCGGAGGGGCCGCCGCCGATCGTGGGACCGTCGGCCGAGCAGCAGGCCTTCTGGGCGACCCTCCGGTCACATTGCGGCAAGGCGTTCCCCGGCAGTGTGGACGACACGACGGAGTATTACCGCGCCGGTCTCGAAGGCCGCGCCTTGGTCGCGCACTTCCGGGAGTGTTCAGACGACAGGATTCATATCGCCCTGCACGAAGACGACGACCGCTCGCGCAACTGGATCCTGACCTGGACCGACAACACCCTGCGCCTGAAACACGACCATCGCCACGAAGACGGCACCGAAGACAAGATCTCGCAGTACGGCGGCGACGCGCCGCTGCCGGGACTCCCGAATCGGCAGATCTTCAAAGCCGACGCGCACACCGCGTCTATCCTCCCGCTGCGCTCGGACAACTTCTGGTTCATGCACTTCGTGGACGACAAGACGTTCCACTACGGCGTGCACTGGCCAACGATGGGGCACTCGGTGCGGCTGGCGTTTGATCTGTCGCGCCCGATCGATCCCCCGCCGGCACCGTGGGGCTATCAGTAATTCACAACGAGACGCGTCTGCGTAGGGCGCGCCGGGCTTGAGCGCGCCAGGTGAGGCCCGCTGCAGTTCAGCGAGCCCTACGTGTTCTCAGTAGCGGTCTCCGCCTGGCGTCTTTCGCTGCGAGGGGCGTGTCTCATGTCCCCAGTGCAGCGGCGGCACCGGGATGGGCGCGGCGAGATCAAACTCCAGGTGGTGCCGCCACTCGCCGTTGCGGGCGGTGCCATACGCGAACCGCTGTCCCGGTGTGACCTCCACGCGCCACCCGCTCCACATCCCGTTCCGTTCGGTCACGAAGTCCTGACGCGTCGCGCTGCCGGCATCCAGTGTGGTCGCGCCGTACCAGGTGTTGGAGTCCTCAGTGCCGTCGGCGCGGCGATGGTCGTGGCGCAATTCGAGGCCGTCGGCGTGACGGATGAACACCCACGTGCGCGAGCGGTTGTCATCGACGTGCAGCGGAAACCGCAGCTCGGTGTCGCCACACTCCCAGAAATGCACGACCAGCCGCGCCTTTGGATCAATCTGCGTATCGCCCGGCGGCGCCTGACGCAGCAGTCCGGCCGCGGCCTTGCCGCACAGCGCTTTGAGGTTCGCCCAGAACTGATCCTGCGGCGGCGAGGCCTGTTCAGCAGCCGGCACCACGAGCAGTGTCAGCCCCAGCGCGAGAACGATTGATATTTTCACCATCGGGCCCATGCTACCGCGCTCGACGCGCAAGTGCTTGCGTCGGGCGCGCTGGGTTTGAGCGCGCCAGATGAGGCCCGCTGCAGTCCAGCGGGCCCTACGTACTGTGAGGACTCACAGCCCTCCATGCCTCGTTGTGAAACCAGTTACTTCCGTCTGAACGTGCCCACGGTGACGGCCTTGCCGCGAACCCGGCCCGCCATCGCAGCCACCACGGCCGCGCGCGTTTGCACGACGGTCGCCCCTTCGGGGCCGAGCGCCGGAATGTCGAGCATGCCGTCGAGTGCGTAGAGCTCAAACAGATACACGTGCGGCGGACCTGACGCGGGAGCAGCCGGGCCACGGTAGTTCGGACCAGTCACACTGATCTGCCTCGTGCCATCCGGCAGTTCTGGTCCCTGCGGCACACCCTCCGGCAATGACCGCGCCGCAGCAGGAATATTCCACACCAGCCAATGCAGCGCATCGTCTGTGCCGGGATTCACCGGGGCGGACACGTCGTGGACGATGAGCACAAAACTGCCGGCGGTGTCCGGCACGTTGGTCCAGCTCAATGCGGGGGAAGTTTCGTCGCCGGCCTGGGTGTACTTGAGCGGAATCTCCGTACCAGGTGCCCACGGCGCGGCGAGCGTCATGATCTGCATTGCGCCACGGCCACGCCCACCAGCGCCCCCGCGCTGTGCGGGTGGCTGGGTGGTGGCCTGCGCACCAGGCGGCGGCGGTGCTTGCGCGGGAATCAGCGCGACGGCCGTGAATACGAGAGCAAGCGTGAGTGCGAGTCGTGGCATTCGCATACGTATGCTCCCGATTACCTGAATGTCGCCGGCTGCGCTTTGCGCCATACGTCGTAGCGCATGCGCAGCGTCTTCACCGGATTCAGATTTTCGCCCTCGCGGATCGCGCCGGTGCCGCGGTTCTCGCCGGGCTGAGAGACGGTCAGGTACATCGCGTACTTGCCGTTGTTGTGCGAGTCCCCATTGGTGTCGTTCGCCTCGGACATCAGGATGTAGGCGACGTAGGACGTCCTGCCGTCGCAGGCGATCGCTGGTCGTGATCCATCCGCCGGCGGTGGCGGGCACGAGCAGCGGCCGTCACCCCCCGAGTTGTCAGCCGCCTCCATCGCTGCCATCACCCGATCGGTGATCGCGCCGGAGGTCTTGAGGAACGCGACCTCCGCGTTGGGCACGACCTGACCCGGACGCAGGATGTTGCCCTGAATCGAATAGTAGATCTCGGTGCCCGGTACGCGCCCCTGGATGTCCTGCGAGACGTAGCCGTTGATCAGGCCCGAATGCCCGGCCGACCGTCCCTTCAAATCAAGAATGCCGAACTGTCGTGACTGGAACGCCGGATCGACACTCAGCAGCTCGATGATCTGTTTCGGGTCGGTGCCCTTCTGCAACTCCCGAAACACCAGCATCTGGTTCTGTTTGGTGCCATCCACGCTCGCCTGACACGCAGCGACGCCAACGCCGGGCACGACGACGGCCTGCACGCCCATGAGGAACATGTCGTGCTGATTCACACAGGTGGCGGACGCAATGACCACGCGTCGTGTCGAGAGGTCAACGGCGATGATCGACCAGGTGGCGGATGCCGTGGCAGGCATCAGGCACGCCAGGAGCACGCTGAGGGCGGTGATGGTTCGGCGCATGCGGCGGATTATGACTCATAATCCGTGGGTTCCCATGTGGTCCATTCGCGACAAAACCGTCCTCATCACCGGCGGCACCTCCGGCATCGGGCTGGAATCAGCGGCGGTGCTCGCCTCCCAGGGCGCCCGCGTCATCATCGTCGGCCGCGATGCCGGGAAGGTGTCGATGGCCCTTGGGGTGATCGAGGCCCGACCGGGTGGCGTGAAGTTTGACGAACGCCACAGACCGGAGTCGTACGTGTGTGATTTTTCGTCACTCAGGGCGGTGGCTCAGCTTGCGGATGCCATCCTCCGCGATATTCCTGCGCTGCATGTCCTGATCAACAACGCCGGCAGTGTGTTTGCAAATCGGACCCTCACGCCGGATGGCTACGAAGCCACGTTTGCGATAAACCACCTTGCGCCGTTCCTGCTCACGCAACGGCTGCTGCCACTGCTCTCTGACAGTGCACCGGCCCGTATCGTCACGGTGGCGTCCGGCCGGCACTTCAAGGGCACGATGGACTTTGGCGACCTTGGGTTCGAGCGGGGATACCGGATCCTCCGCGCGTACGCGCGGTCGAAGCTGGCCAACGTGATGTTTGCCTCCGAGCAGGCGCGCCGGCTTTCCGACGGGCGCGTGATCTCAAACAGCGTGCATCCGGGACGGGTGGCGACCAATATCTGGTCCGGCGCACCGGCGTGGGCAAAGCCGATCATCAAGTACTGGTTGAGCCGGACGTTCATCTCCGTGCCGGAGGGCGCTGCGCCGGTGGTGGCGCTGGCGACCCGGCCTGATGTGTCCGAAGTCACCGGGCAGTACTTCGACGGGCACGAGATGCGCGACCCCTCACCGGCCGCGCGTGACCTCGAGATGGCCACCCATTTGTGGCACGAAAGCGAACGTCTTGTCCACACGGCCTTGCACGTGCACGGCGGGGCAAATTCCGGTAGGCTGAACGTCTCATGAGAAGGCGAGTGCTGGTGTGTGGCCTTGTGGCGGGGCTGTGTGTGATGCCGGCGATGCAGGCGCAGCGGCAGGCGGCGCCGGTGCGGGGCGTGACCGTGGTGCAGACGTTCCCGCATGATCCGAGCGCGTTCACGCAGGGGCTGGTCTACGTCGACGGCGAGTTCTACGAGAGCACCGGGCTGGAAGGGCAGTCGTCGCTGCGTCGCGTCGAGATTGCCACCGGCAAGGTGTTGCAGCGCCGGGCGTTGGAGGCGAAGTACTTCGCCGAAGGTCTTGCGCTGGTCGGCGACGAACTGCTCCAGCTGACCTGGCAGCACAACATTGGATTTGTCTACGACCGCAAGACCTTCGCACCGAAGCGGACGTTCACGTACGCCACCGAAGGGTGGGGCATCGCCTACGACGTGAAGGGTGGCCTTGTCATGAGTGATGGCAGCGAGAAGCTGTTCTGGCTCGACCCGAAGACACAGAAGGTGCTGCGGAACATGACCGTGACGGACGCCGGGCGTCCCGTGTCGCAGTTGAATGAACTCGAATGGGTGGAGGGCGAAATCTGGGCCAACGTCTGGACCACCGATCGCATCGCCCGCATCAACCCGTCAACCGGCGTGGTCACCGGCTGGCTCGATCTGTCGAACCTCTGGCCGCTCTACCAGCGCACGCCGGACGCCGATGTGCTCAACGGGATCGCGTACGACGCGGCCGGCAAGCGGATGTTTGTCACCGGGAAGAAGTGGCCGAAGGTGTATCAGATTGCAATCAAATAGCACACACCGTGCGGGTGGAGGAGACAGAGTATGCGTCAGGTCAAACGGTTCGTGTCGGCAGCAACAATCGCACTCGCGGTGGGAGTGTTCGTGTCCAGTGTGAATGCGCGTCAGGGCGATCCCGATCGTGTGGTGCCGGGCGGCGGCATCACCGGTGCCGGGTGGCTGGGGAACGTGATTGATGCCGGCTCCCTCAAACAGGGGCGGTCGATCAATGACTCGAAGTTCGTGGCCGACGGTTCGGCCATCACGATTAATGCCGGGCCGAACAACATCTACTGGAACACCGCCCACGTCGCCAGCGGCGACTTCACGGTGAAGGCCTCATTCGCCGAATCCAATCACCTCAAGCACAGCAACCACCCGCATCCCTACGGCCTGTTCATCGGCGGCAAGGATCTCGACACGCCGAAGGCGAACCTGCTCTACTGCTCGGCCTACGGCAATGGCACGTTCATCATGCGCGGCTTCGCATCCGACGGCACCAACGGCGTCTTCCGCCTGGGCGGCAACCGCGGCACCGCCAACGACGCGATCCGCAAGGCCGGGCCTGAGGGCACCGTCACGCAGGACATCTCCATCAGCGTGCGCGGCGGCAACGTCACCTGCAACATCAACGGCACCGACGTCGCCACCTACCCCATTACGGAAGTCGTCGGCGCCGGCAAACTCGCCTCCACCAACGGCATCGTCGGCCTCCGCATCGGTCACAACATGGACGTTGTCGTGACTGGACTCACAATCACGAAGTAAGTGCTGGGTGCTCGGTGCTGAGTGCTCGGTGCCGGGTGCTTGGTACTGGGTGCATAAAGCACTCAGCGCCTGGCACTGAGCACAGGCACCGAGCACTCAGCACCGAGCACTCAGCACTGCTCGTTCTCTGATGTGATGATCCGCGGCGCGCCGTCGATGAGTTCGTCGCGGTAGGCCATGCCGAAGATCTGCCAGCCGGTGACGAAGAGGCCGGCGAGCACGGGACCAAGGATGAAGCCGAGTGGTCCGATGACCGCGAGTCCACCGAGCGTCGAAAACAGAATCACGATGTCGTGCATCTTCGTGTCGTGCCCGACGAGTCGAGGGCGAAGCACGTTGTCGACGGAACCGACGATGAGCGCGCAGAAGGTGGCGAGCAGAATCGCCTTGGTGACCGCACCAGACGCGAACAGAATGATGCACGCCGGCACCCAGATGAGGGCTGAGCCGATGAGCGGCAGGATCGACAGCACCGCCATGACGACCGTCCAGAACGCCGCGTTCGGAATGCCGACCACCCAGAACGCGAGGCCCGCCATCGCGCCCTGAATGATGCCGATGATGATCGTGCCCTTGATGGTGGCGCGTGTCACCGACACAAAACGGTCCGTCAGCAGGTCCTTCTCGTCGGCGTGCAGCGGCAGGTGATCCAGCACCGCCCGCAACATGCTCGTGCCATCCAGCAACAGGAAGAACATCGTGTAGAGCGCGATGATGAAGTGGAACAGGAACGACACCGTGCTGCGGGTTGTGGTCGACAGCGACGACACCAGGAAGCCGCCGATCGACTTCACCACATTGCCGGCCGTCGTCAGAATCTGCTCCCGGTAGGGAGCGACGAATTCATACCCGGGAAGGTCCCGCAACACGCGGTCCAGATACGTCGGTTCGCTGATCGTGCGTTCGACCACCGGCCGGATGTTCTCGGTGATCGAGGCCGCCTGACTGACCACAAGACTGACGATACCGAGCAGGGGGCCGACGATGAGCACGAACATCAGCAGCAGCGTGATGCTCGCGGCCAGGTGCGGTCGGTCGCCGAGCTTCTGAGTCAGCCGTGCATGGACGGGATACACCAGCCCCGCCATCAATGCCGACACGAGAATCGTCAGCAGAAAGCCGCGCAGGACGAAGAGCAAGCCAATCGTCAGGGCTCCCACCATGAACAGCAGGAACACCTTGCGGAAGTGGAAATCGGCCATGCCCAAGCATAGCGGATGGGCGGGTCGGTGAACGACGGCCGATCGACACGTGCTGATGTCTAATAGCTGAGGGTATGCAGCTACAGCGGCGGTGGGTCTGGGCGGTGGCCGCGGTCGGCGTGTGGGCGATCGTGTCGACGGCCGGCGCGGGCGCGCAGCGGATGCGTGTGACCGAGGCGCTGGATCTGTACGCCAGGGGGGAGCACGCCAACGCCGTGGACGCGAAGCCGTTTGGGGGCTTCGAAGTCGCCACGGCCATTACGGCCCTTGAGGCGTGGATTGGCCCTGCTGACGTGAAGTCCACGACGCCTCAGCAGCGTGCCGAGCGCGTGCGACGGCAGGAGTCTGGGGAACGCATTCACCATCACACCTGACCCGAACGCGCCACAACGCTCGGAGTCACCGCCGTTTGATCATCAGAACTTCAACGCACCGATTGTGGCGTGGGCGTGTGACCAGATGCCGACGTCGGGCCCCGTCGGGCCGTGGGAACCATGGTGGTGGCTGGCGTCCATTGCGCTCCTGCAGGAAGCCGGCGAGTGGAACGCGCTTCAGGGGGCTCGCGGAGTCATCTACGGTTCGAGCGCCACGCCGCCACCTCGCTGGCGTCTCGCCGTGCGCGAGGAGGTCTGGAACGGCCACTTGAAGGAGGCTCGCGGGAGAATCGGCACTCATCCGCGGCTGCGACTGGCCGAGATCGTGACGCGAGCGGCCGCGTTGACGGACGCCACCCAGCGCTTCAATATCGGTCGAAGTGGGCTGGGGCCGTAGGTCGCGGGCCGGCATGATGTCATTCGCCATCTCGAGACCGCCGCCCGTGCGATGAACAGCGGACCCTTCAACGAGGTGGAACGCGAGTTTGAGGCGCTGCTCGCGGAACCGGGGATGGAAGGTGAGGTGGTCTTACGCATCGGGCAGCTCCGCATGTTGCGCCGTGACTGGGACACGGCACTCCGGTGGCTCGACCGCGCGAGCGCCGCGACCTCCGATCGCATTCATCTCGCGGCCGCCGACTACTTTCGAGGCTGGATCTTTCATCACGCCAACCGACCCGCCGATGCACTGGCGGCCTACAAGGCAGCGCACGCCCGCTACGACACCTCGCCCAACCTCAATACCCTGCTTGCCGCCGAGTTGATGACGGCGGGTCAGCGCCTCGAAGCCGCGCGGGTGCTCGAACGCGCGATGCGCGATCAGCACAATCACGCATGGAAGGATCTCTGGTTGCTCATGGTCGAAGGTGATGCCCGCCGGGCCGGGCACTACACGCGCCAGATGCGGGAGGCGCGATGATCCGGCTCCGATGGGCCGCGCTCTTCATCGTGGGTGCGGTCGTCGTGTCCGCAGGGCCGCCTGGGTACGTAGGGCCGCCTGAACTTCAGGCGGCCACTCAATAAGCCGTCTTCCGCGCCACCGCTAACCTCGTCGCTATCGACGCCACCGTCATGCGCGGCCGCAACCCGGTCGTCGGTCTCGCGGCGGCGGACTTCCGCCTGGCCGACACCGGCGTCGTGCAGGAGATCGATTCGGTCACCCAGGGCACGATGCCCCTCGATCTCACCATCGTGCTCGACTTCTCGACCAGCGCACGCAACGACTTCGGCGAGTTCCTCCGATCGGCGGTCGGCATGCAGCGACTGCTGCGCGCCGAGGATCGCTGGCGCTGGCTGGGCATCTTCAGGGAGGCGCGTGAGGTGATGTCGATGCGGCCGGCCCACGACCCGCTCCCTGCGCTGTCGCGGCCGGACGCCGTGAAGGTCACGGCGCTTCACGACACCATCTTTCTCGCCCTCGTCAGGCCCGGCGAACCCGAGCGGCGCCACCTCGTCGTGGTCTTCACCGAGGGCGACGACGCCTGGAGCATGCTGGATGGCCGCCAGTTGCCATCCATCGCCGGCAAGGCCGACGCCGTCCTGCACGCGGTCATCTCAGGATCGCCGGCAGGACCGCAAACAGACGGCAATCGGATGCGCGAGCGTGAAGATCGACGATGGCGCGAGAGTCAGGACGCGCTGTTTGATGCCGTGCAGGTCTCCGGCGGGTCGATTCATCACTTGTCCAACCGCGCCGAGGCGTTCGCGAAGATCATCGAAGACTTCCGCTCCGCCTACGTGCTCCGCTACATCCCAAAGGGCGTGGACACGCCAGGGTGGCATGAGGTCAAGGTCTCGGTCATGCGACCAGGGTCATACGCGGTCAGGGCGAGGAAAGGGTACGAACGGCCAGAGTAGTGCTGAGTGCACGGTGCTGGGTGCTCAGTGCTCGTGCTGTGTGCCTTGTGCTGAGTGCCGAGTGCGCCCGACCGGAGGCCGGGCAGCGCGCACCGAGCACGTGGCACCTTGGCACTGAGCACCGGCACCCAGCACTGAGCACCGAGCACTCAGCACTGACTCACAACCATCCCGCTTTTCTGAAGCGATAGACCAGATATCCGTCTATGGCCACCATCACGCCCACCGCCGCCGGATAGCCGAACCGCCAGTCGAGTTCCGGCATGTGGGTGAAGTTCATCCCGTAGATCCCCGCGATCATTGTCGGCACGGCGACCAGCGCGGCGTAGGCGGCGAGGCGCTTGGTGACTTCGCTTTCCTGCAGCGTGATGAGCGACAGGTTGACCGACAGTGCCGTGCTGACCATGTCGCGCAGGTTGTCGGTGGCCTGGTCGAGACGGATCAGATGGTCGTAGACGTCCCGGAAGTAGTCGTTGAGGCCCGCACAGATCGGGGGGACGCGGCCGCCATGCAATTTGCTTGTGACCTCGATCAGCGGCGAAATCGCGTGGTCGAGCACCATCAGGCGCTGCTTGAATGAATACAACGCCTCAATGGTTTCGCGCGTCGTCTGGCTTGCGAAGATCCGTTCTTCGATGTCCTCGATCTCGCGCGTGAGTGTGTCGATCAGCGGGAAGTACCGGTCGACGACCGCGTCCATGAGCGCGTACAGCACGTACGCGGGACCATGGCAGAGCAGCCCGGGCTCGTGTTCACAGCGGCGCCGCACGTCGGTGAAGCCAACTTCCGCATTGCTTCTGACGGAGACGATGTATTGCGGACCGACAAAGATGGCGACCTCTGCGACCGTGAGCTCGTCACCGCGTGGTTCCACCAGATGCAGGACGACAAAGAGGGAAGATCCGTACTCCTCGATTTTGGGGCGCTGATGGCCATGCCGGGCGTCTTCCACGGCGAGTTCGTGGAGGTCAAACTCCGCCTGCAGCTGGCTCAGCTCAGCCGGGTCGGGATCCTTGACGGCCACCCACACAAATCCACCCGGCTCGCGCAAGTGCGCCCTGATGTCGCTGACCCCAATGTCGGCGACACGTTGACCGTTCCTGTATGCAGCGCAGTTGACGAGCACGAGGACATTCTACGGTGCACTTGTGCAGTTGTGCACCCGAGCACTAGAGTAGACCCATGCTCACACGCCGAGAACTCTTGTCGCTGGCCGGAGGCACGGCCCTGGCCGTGGCCCTCAACCCGAAGCTCAGCGCCGCGGCGCCGCAGGCCGCGTCAGGCCCCTTCAGTCTGCCCGCGCTGCCGTATTCGGTGGCTGCGCTCGAGCCCCACATCGATGCGCAGACGATGACGATTCATCACCAGCGACATCATCAGGCGTATGTCACCGGCGCGAATACGGCGCTTGCGAAACACCCTGATGTGGCCAAGCGCCCGCTGGAGGAGATGTTGCGCAATCTCAACGCGGTGCCGGACGACATCCGGACCGCCATCCGTAATCACGGCGGTGGTCATTACAACCACGTGCAGTTCTGGACGTTGATGGCCCCCAACGCCGGTGGGGCGCCGACGGGCGCCATCGCGGCGGCAATTACCGGTGCCTTCGGCAGCTTCGACACGTTCCGCGAACTCTTCAATCAGGCCGCGACCACGCGCTTCGGCAGCGGCTGGGCCTGGCTCAGCAACGACAACGGCACGCTCATCGTCCACAGCACCGCCAACCAGGACACGCCGTTTGCGGAAGGGCGCACGCCCATCTTCGGTCTCGACGTCTGGGAGCACGCGTATTACCTGAAGTATCAGAACCGCCGTGCGGATTATGTCGGCGCCTTCTGGAATGTCATCAACTGGGCGGAAGTGAACCGGCGGCTGGCGTAACGAGGTACCATTCCGAACTTGAGGAGGACGACGATGACCGGTGACCAGGCGAAATTTGTGGCGGAGCAGATGGTGGGGGGGGGGGATGCGACGGGAGATGGCCACCACCTCGAAGGTGCTGGCGGCCGTAAACCGGGAGCAGGGCGACTATCGGCCCGATGGCAAGTTTGTGTTTGACCCCGCCGCCGCATCCCCGGACGACCTTACGCGCATTGTCGACTTCTTCGGCATGATGCAGATGCCGGCCGTGTCGCATTTCTCGCTCACGAACAACCACAGCATCCATCATCGCGGGCAGTTGTCTGCGTATCTGCGGGCCATGGGCTCGAAGGTGCCGGACATCTACGGGTCGTCGGGAGATTCGCAGTGAGGCCCCACCTGCACAGCTACCCATCCGTCCACCAGCCCCGCTATAATTGGGGGATGCGAGCCCAACGCGCAATCGCGACTGTCGTGCTGGCCTCCCTTCTGGGCGTGCTGGGCTTGCCGTGGATCGGGGAGACCCACCAGTTCAACGACGACCCGCACTGGGCCGTTGATTATGGTGCCGACCACGGATCCGGACCGGTGGTTGGCACTGGTCAGCCCGGCGATAACGCGCACTGTGAGGTCTGTCACTGGTTGCGCACGATGCGTACGGCCGCCCGGCCGGCGCAGATCACGTTGTTCCGAGACGTCCGGCAGGTGGTGCCGCCGGCGTCCGTCGATCCAGGCACCCGCGCAGCCACACTGCGCGCCCTTTCCGCCCGCGCGCCTCCGGCGACTCTCTGAGCCCGACTACTCGGTGCCGTCTGGCACAAGCGCAATTCGGAGCACAAGGGCTTTAGCCCTTGTGTCTGTCCCACGGGCTGAAGCCCGTGGGCTCCATTCAGAGTTCAGAGGAGATCTTTCATGCGAAGGTGTATGCGGTTTGCGGCAGTTGCCGCGTTGATGGTCGTGGCGTTGGCCTCGACCGCGTTTGCCCAGGTCGCTGGTGGCACGGTCACCGGCAAGGTTGTGTTTGAGGCGTCGGGGCAGCCCGTCCATGGCGCCACCGTCATCATCATCGGCGCGCGTCGGACAACGACGACGTCCGAGGCGGGGACGTTTGAGATTCCCAATGTGCCGGTGGGCACGTTTGAAGTGATCGCGCAGCGGGAACATTTTTCCGCGGCGCGCAAGAGTGTGACGGTCGTGGCGGGGCAGACCATCTCGGTTGAGTTCTCGCTGTCGATCGAAACCGTGCACGAGAACGTGACGGTCACCGCCAGTGCGTCCGGCACGGCGACAACGTTTGAGTCGTTTAATGCGATTACCAGCCTCGACAGTGTTGAGCTGGCGAAGAACATCGGGACGTCACTGGCCGACGCGCTGGCCGCAGCTCCGGGCGTGTCGAAGCGGTCGTTTGGTCCGGGCAGCGGACGGCCGATCATCCGTGGGTTCGACGGTGATCGCGTGCTCATCATGCAGGACGGCATCCGCACGGGTGACCTGTCAAGCACGTCCGGCGACCACGGCATCACGATCGATGCCGCAGGACTCGATCGACTGGAAGTGGTGAAGGGTCCTGCGACGCTGTTGTTCGGATCCAACGCGATTGGCGGTGTGGTGAACGCCGTCAGTCCGCAGGACGCGTTCCGTGTGTCTCCGTTTGTCGGATCGTTGGGCGGTCTCACGTTTGACGCCGGCAGCGCCGATGCGTCGTTCGGCGCCAACGGCAGCATCCAGTACGGCAAGGGTGGCTGGACGATCTGGGCCGGTGGCGGGTCGCGCCGCAGTGGTGACTACAAGACGCCGGACGAGACCATCGAGAACTCGGCCAGCCGCCTGCAGACAGGCCGTGTCGGGTTCGGCTACGTCGGGACGAAGGCCTTCTTCAGCGCGGGCGTGACGGTTGAGGACGGCCGGTTCGGCATTCCGTTCGCCGGCCTGTTTCATCATCACCACGACGACGATCATGACGACGATCATGACGATGACGATCATGATGATGACCACGATGAACATTCGGCTGATGTGGACATCGCATCGTTGCGCCGCGATCTGAGATTCGATCTCGGCGCCCGCAATCTGACCAACAGCCTGTTCGATATCGTCAAGCTGACGTTTGCGTACACGAACTACGGGCACGACGAACTCGAAATCGAAGACGGCATCGAGGAGGTCGGCACCGAGTTCCGCAACAACACCACCACGCTCCGCGCCGAGCTCGAACAGAAGCGTCGTGGACGCCTGACCGGCCGCATGGGTGCGGAATGGTTCCGTCGCGACTTCGAGGCGCGCGGAGCGGAAGCGTTGGCGCCGGCGACGTTGCAGAATGCGCTCGCGGGCTTCGTGTACGAGGAGATGGACTTCGGGCGCTTCCGTCTGCAGTTTGGTGGCCGCATTGAGCGCACCTCCTACGACGTCAGTGCGCGTCCCGAAGGGGACCACGATGACGACCACGACGACCATGATGACCACGACGACCATGGCGACGAGGCGCCAGCGGTCCGCGACCGTGCCTTCACGTCGTTGTCGGGTTCGCTGGGCCTGCACCGGAACCTGGGCACCATGGGCGCATTCGTGGTGAATCTGAGCGGAGCGTCGCGCGCGCCCGCGCTCGAGGAGCTCTACAACTTCGGCCCCCACGTCGGCAACCTGGCGTTCGAGATCGGCAATCCGGATCTGGAAACCGAACGCACGCTCGGTGTGGATGTCAGCTTCCGCAGCCGGCACCAGAAGGCGCAGGGCGAGTTGAACCTGTTCGCGTACAACATTCGGAACTTCGTGTTCCTTGATGTGCACGACGAGGAGATCGACGGACTGCGCGAGGCCACGTTCGAACAGGTGGATGCCCGCTTCATCGGCTTTGACGCGTCGGGCAGCCTCGATCTGCACCCGCGTCTGCACCTGCACGGTGGCGCGAGCTATGTGCGTGCCCGGTCGACCGAGACGAGTCAGTTTCTGCCGCGCATCCCGGCGTTGTCGGCACGGCTTGAAGTGGACGTGCCGATCGGCGGCATCAAGTTCGGGCCGGAATTTGTGTTCACCGCGGCACAGAACAACGTGTTCGGCGATGAAACCTCAACGCCCGGCTCGACGGTGATCAACCTGGGGGCGTCGTATCTGCTCGCCCGCGGTCACGCCACACACGTTGTCGCCTTCAAGGCCTACAACCTCACGAACGAAACCTACCGGCTGCACACGTCCTTCATCAAGGACCTTGCCGCCGAGATGGGGCGCGGCGTGAAGATCACGTATTCGGTGAAGTTCTTCTAAACACGTTCACAGGGAGGCACGGAGGCGCGGAGGACTATTTGGGTGGGGGCACCACGGGGATCCGGGCCACGGAGGACGTGGGGACCTTCTCGAAGAGCAGACCCAAAGAAAATACTCCGTGCCTCCGCGCCTGTGAACTCTCCGTGGCTCTTGTGTTTATCGGCGTGCGACAGCCTCGGCGCCCTTCAGGGCGCGGAGGATATTTCTCCCTGTGATCTTGCGGATATCGTCATCTGAATACCCGCGTCGCAGCAGTTCGACAATCAACTCCGGGTACGTCGAGACATCTTCGAGGCCCAGCACGACCTGTGTGATGCCATCGAAGTCGCCACCGATCCCGATGTGGTCGATGCCTGTCACCTTTCGGATGTGATCGATGTGATCGGCCACGTCGATCAGGGTGGCCCGCGGTGCCTCTCTGCCGGCGCGCTGGTCGGCGGGGATGGCGTTGAATGCGGCCACCTCCTGTGAGAGGAAGCCGGGCACAAACGTGACCATGATGACGCCGCCGTTGGCCTTGAGCTGCGTCAGGATCTCATCCGGCACGTTGCGCGGCACATTGGTGACGGCCTTGGCGTTGGAGTGCGAGAAGATCACCGGCGCGGTGGAGACACGCAGGGCGTCGGCCATCGTGTCCGGCGACACGTGACTGAGGTCCACCAGCATTCCGAGTCGGTTCATCTCGCGAATGACGTCTTCACCGAAGGCCGTGAGGCCTCCGTGCGCCGGTGGCTCCGCGGCTGAGTCGGCCCACGGCGTGTTGTGGTTGTGCGTGAGCGTCATGTACCGTGCGCCCAGGCGGTACATCATGCGGAGCGTGCCGAGCGACGAATCGATCGAGTGACCGCCCTCAATGCCGATGAGCGATGCGATCCGCCCGGCCTTCTGAATACGCTCGACGTCGGCAGCAGACACCGCGAGTTCGAGTCGCGTCGGCCACGCGGCGATCATGCGATGCACCACGTCGATTTGTTCGAGCGTCGCCGTCACCGCCGTCTGGCCCTGCATCGTCGACGGCACGTACACGGACCAGAACTGGGCGCCGACGCCGCCACGGGCGAGCCGGGCAAAGTCGGTGTGGAGCTTCGGTTGTGCGGCCGTCAGCGGGAACAGTGTCAGATCACCTTTGGCGAGTTCCCGGATCTGCCATGGGTAGTCGTTGTGACCGTCGAACACCGGGGTGTCGCGGAGCAGGCGTCTGGCGCGTTCAGTCATGGGGTCAGTCTGCTGGGCGGCAACCGTCGCAACACCAACGAGGACACACAGGAGCAGCAGGAATCGCATGCCAGGATTATACGGTTCCGGGAATATAGTCATCGGTATGCGATCCGGTGCATTCGCCACGTTCGCCCTGGCGGCGATGCTGCTGCCGGCGTCGGCTGACGCGCAGCAGAACTACTACCGGCCTCTGCACTTGCAGGACATGGTCAAGGCCGTCGGGACCAACACCGAGGGCATGCCGCCGGAGGAATTGCCCAAACGGATCACCACGTACGCCTTGCACATCAGCGACGGTGACGGTGTGGGTGTCTCCGCGAGATTTGCCGAAGACCCCGCCGGCGCGATCATTGTCGGCTGGCGATCCGGCGGACGGTTGTGGCACTACGCGTGGATCGAGGAACCAGGGCTCGGCGTTCTGGAGGTGTTCAAGCCTGTGGATGCCGCGTTCGTCGTGGAGACGCGGCATGCGGACGACCGCATCACGAGTGTGTTGCTCGATGCCGACCTTGAGACCGTCGCGGTTGTCGACGGACGGGTGCAGTCAGTCACATCCGGGGCCACGCAGGATGCGCCGTTGACCCTCCGCGCCCGTGTCGGCACCAGCGATCGTACGCTGACCTGCGCGATTACCGCCGCGCCTCGCCGCCGCTGCGTGGATCAGGGACGGTCGCCGACCGGCCACGTGACCGCCAGGTCCTTGATCGTCTGTCCCTTGATGGTGAGGTGGACCACCCGGCCACTGCCACCCTTGACGGCCTTGAGAACGTCGGCGGACCCAACGAATTCCGAGGTATCGCCGACGGTCTCGCCGGTGATGGCCCGGGCTCGTGCCTTGAGCTCAATGGGGACAGCCGGCGCGCCCTGACGGTTCAGCATGAACGTCACGGAGGTGTGCGTCACGCGCACGGCCTTTTCGGCGCTGCCGTCCAGCACGTACAGGGTCAGCGTGCCGGCGTCTGCATCGTGCACGAACTCGAGGAACGCGAAGTGGTCGCCCACTTCCACCAACGTGCCGCCGTGCGGCGCTTCGTGGTGGTGGCCTTTGTGGTCCCGAGTTGTGGTCCTGCCGGCTGCCGTCTGCGCCAGGAGCAGGTTCGGAATCAGCGCCATGACCGCAGTGGCCAGCAGGACCCGCAATGTGCGATGTGTCACAAGCACCATTGTCCGTGGCCGAGCAACGGCCGGTATCGATTTTCAACAAACCTGCCGTTTTTCTCAATGAACGGTCGCTATGGCCGCGCCGTCACACTGTCGGCAACCATGGCATAGAGGCCGGTCAGCCGGTCACGGTCGACGACCTCCCGGACCCTGAACACCCCCCGCACGAGGACTTCGTGGCCGGGTTTCAGCGGGCGGGTCTTTTCTCTGGGTTTCATCTGGACGTGTATCCACTCGTTGATGCGGGGGACACCGCCAAAGCCGCAGGCATCCACTGTGGCGTTGAGAATGAACTCGTAGGATCCGCCCCCATCAAAATCAAGCGGCAGAATGTTGCCGACGATCTCAACCGGTGCACCGTCGAGTTTGCGGATGTATGGCGGCACGAGGCCACCGGCGCGTTTGGGGGTCGGGGTGTCCCAGTCGAGCGGGTTGTAGTCAAAACTGCCGAGCCGCATCCAGTCGAGGATCAACAACCCCGCCGGACTAATCCGCGGCGACGGCGGCTCCCACGCCGGGCGCTGCTGCGCGGGCAACACGGCCAGCGACATCAGGAGTCCCGCCACAAGGCAGATCATCAGGCGCATCGGCGCCATGGTAACCCCGGCGCGACTGGTGTTGCGGGTCCGCAGTGCCCACTCACCACGCTGAATCGACCACTCATCAAAAACAGTGCGCAGGCACAGGCTGCGCGCAATTCCGCGCGGCCTGGGGGGCGCTTGTTAGCGCGAACGTAGGTGCGCAACCCGTTGGGTAATGTCCGGACCGTGATGCGCGGATCGATCGGAATCCGGTCGCTGGTCTGAAGAGCCGGAGATTCCCATCGCGCCTCGAGGGCGGCAACCGCGATCAGGGCCGCCGCGACCACCGAGGCGGCGGGGCGCGCCAGCCGCCTCACTGGTGCTCGTCGTCCGGCCACTTCACCGCGAGGTCCTTGAGCGTTTGTCCCTTGATTGACAGCTGGACCACTGTGCCGCGGCCGGCCCTGAGTCCCTTGAGCAAGTCGGAGATCGCCACAAACTCTGAGGTATCCCCGACGGTTTCGCCCGTAATCGCCCGAGCACGCGCCTTCAGTTCGAGCGGTGTGGCCGCTGCGCCCGGGCCGGCGAGCATGAACATGACGGACGGTTGGGTGATCCGCACCGCCTTCTCCGCGCTGCCGTCCAGCACATAAAGCGTCAGTGAGCCTGCCTCCGAATCGTGCACGAACTCAAGGAACGCAAAGTGGTCGCCGATTTCCACCAGCGTCCCCCCATGCGGCGCCTCGTGGTGGTGCCCCCTGTGGCGCTCGGCGGAAGCCTTGGTCGTCTGCTGCTGCGCCTGCGCGCCAATGGTCAGTGCCGCGAGCCATGTGGTCAGGCACAGGGCGCACACCCCCAAGCGCCGCCATCCGCAATGTCCCCGACCGAGGATAGTGATCACGGCCGATATTCTCGATGAACACCTGCTGCCCGACCAGGAGTTTCCAACGAAGCCCGACGGCCGCCGTACGAAGCGCCGTTTTTGCCCGGCCGACGGCGACCCCGCCTCCCATTCACCCGCATCCCACACCCACTGCCGGTGCGATTCGGCACACTGGTGGGATTCCAATCAATAGGGCGGGCAAAGTCGCCAAAACTTCCCCACATGGCAGAGCAGACCAGGCTTGGCGTTGTCGGCCTCCATTGTGCGCATGAAGCACGAGTGCTCGAAGACGCACTGGGCCGCTGTAGGGGCATCCGCGACGTTCGTGTCGACCTTGCCCGGGCCACAGTGTCCTTTCATGCCACGTCCGCCGAGGCTGTCGGGCACGCGCACACGGCGGCCCAACACGCCGGCCTGAGGCTGGTTACGGCGGGTCAGACGGCGACAACGCCGCTCGATATCGATCGGCGCACATGGTTTGCCGGTGCGGTGGCTCTGGTGTCTCTGACCATCGGGCTGGCCGCCCAGGTGATCGAGTCAGGCCAGTGGCTGGCGTTGGTCACCGAGGTTGACCACGACGGCAGCGCCGTCGTCAGCGTCACGGCGTACGCGCTGGCGTTGGCGGCAGCCGGCGTCTCGATTCTGCCGCGAGCGGCCCGTTCACTGAAGCGCCGAGTCCTCGACATGCACGTGCTCGTAGTCGTTGCGGCCATTGGCGCCGTTTGGCTGGGAGAACTGGCCGAGGGCGCGGCCGTCGCGACGTTGTTTGTCGTCGCCGCCTGGCTGGAAGCGTGGAACTCGGCTCGTGCCCGCGCCAGCGTCGCCGGCCTGTTGCAGCACCAGGACACGTGTGGTTGCCACCAGCATGACGCCGTCATCACACGCGGCAGCGAGTTGTGGATTCAGCCGGGCGCGCGTATCCCCGTGGATGCGACGGTGCAAGGCGGCGTGTCGACGGTGGACGAAGCCAGCCACACCGGTGAACACATCGGCGTGTCCAAGCGGGCCGGCGACCAGGTGCATGCCGGTTCGATCAACGGTACGGGCGTCTTGCGCGTGCGCGCCGACGTCACACCGGAAGACAGCACGCTTGCTCGCGTCCTGCGCGCGGCGGCCGACACCCGTGAAGGCCGCACCCGAACCGAACAATGGATTACGCGGTTTACTCGTGTCTACACGCCGACCGTGCTCGGGCTGGCGCTGTCGATGGCCGTCGCCGCGCCGCTGGTGTTCGCCGTGCCATGGGACGACGCGTTGCATCGCGCACTGGCCATCATCCTGATCTCGTGTCCGTGCGCGTTTGTCGTAGCCACACCGGTAACCATCGTCGCGGCCCTTGAAGCCGCCTCGCGACGGGGTGTACACGTCAGGGGTGGAGAACATCTCGAACAGGTCGCCCATCTGCGCGCCATCGCGTTCGACAAGACCGGCGTGCTCACACGAGGCACGCCGTCAATCGAGGCACAGGTGTTCCTTGCCCCCTATCCGGCCGAGACCACCTTGGCCATGGTGGCCTCGGTCGAAGCCCACTCGGAGCACCCCGTCGGACATGCGTTGCTGCACTACGCCGCCCAGCGCGGTGCACGAGCCACCCACCTGGGCGACGTATCGACCACACCTGGCGTCGGCATCCAGGTGGACGACGTGCGCGGTTTGTGGGTCGGTGCCATCAAGGGCGCCCCGACGCAGGCGCTCACAGCCGAGGTCCTCACACACGTCCGCGCGATGGAAGGTCGCGGCCTCAGTGTGGTGGCTTGCGGAGACGGGCAGGCAATCTGGGCGTTGTTCGGCATGCGTGACGTCCTGCGTCCCGAGGCTGCGGCCACCGTCACCGCCCTGCGGGCACAGGGCCATGCCGTCAGTCTCCTCTCAGGCGATCAACCCCATGCGGTCAGTGCGATGGCTGCAGCGGCAGGCATCGCTGATGCTCGCGGGGGGTTGTTGCCCTTGGCCAAACAGGCCGCGATCACGGCGCAGGCGCGCGAGGGTGCCGTGGCCTTTGTGGGCGACGGCATCAACGACGTCCCGGCCATGGCCGAGGCCTCAGTGGGAATCGCCATCGGGGCCCGCGCGACCGATGCGGCGCTTGAAACGGCCGACATCGTGATTGTCGGCACGGACCTCCGCCTGGTGCCCTGGCTGACGTCACACGCGAGACGGACGCTGCGCACCATCCGGATGAACATTCTCGGTGCGCTGGCGGTCAAGCTGGTGTTTTTCGCGACGACACTGCAGGGTGAGCCCTCGTTGTGGTTGGCGGTGCTGGCCGACACGGGTATCACAGTCGTCGTCACCCTGAACGGCCTGCGGATGTTGCGTGCCGGATCACCCTGGGTGGACGAGCCACACGGCGCCACGCGCACCGCCGACGAGCACGTCGCGGCCGTCCGGTGACCACACCAACTGCGACACCGGCTCACCGAGATCAAGCGCACCGGCGGGTGCGCAACGGTCGGCCCCATCGACACGCCACATCCGCACCTGGCCATCGTCGCTTCCTGAGGCCAGCAGACGGCCGTCGGGGTGAAACGCGACCGCCGACACCCGGTCGCGATGACCGGACACGACCAGGGGCGTCGTGCCCTTCGGCCCCTTTCCGCCACAGTGCCAGATGCACACCTCGCGGCCGCCGCCGGTGGCCAACCAGCGGCTGTCGGGGCTCCACGACAGCTCCAGCACCTTGCCCGGATACCCCGTCATCTGCAGGTCCTTGCCCGTGGCGGTGATCCAGAAATGCACCGACGAGTCCTGCTCACCCGTCACGATGTATTTTCCGTCCGGGCTCCAGCGAGCCACCAATGACGACCCCTGCCAGTTGAGCGTCCGCAGCGGCTTTTGCGCATCCGGCGCCAGGATCACCAGGCCGCCGTAGGTCGCCGCACACAGCTGCGCGTCAGACGGATGCCAGACGAGGTCGGCGACCGTGGCGCGATGACCGGGCCAGGTGCGGTGTTCGTCGCCTTCCGGCGTCCAGACCTGCACCGCGCGGCCCGCCGCGGACGCGAGCCATCGGCCGTCAGCGCTCCACTGCACGGCCATCCCCCACAACGCGGCCGCGGCACACGTGCGCGTGAGTGTGCCGGTCAACCCGTCCCACAGACACAACCGACCATCGTGGCCAATCGTGGCAACCGCCGACGTCACCGGATGCCAGTCGGCAGCGGCCAGGCCTGCGGCGTGCGCCTCGGCCTTCCACAACACTGCACTGGTCGCGCGTTCCAGCAGCATCAGTCGCCCTGCGATCGATCCCACGACGGCATGTTGACCATCACGAGACCACTCGCACGCGACCACGTGGTCGCCCGCGTGCGCGCGCCAGACCTCGAACAGCCGCGTCACGTCACCCGCGTTCACACCAGGCACGCGCGGAATCCGTCGGTCAGGCGCGCGCGGTCGAGATTGCGCCCAATGAAGATCAGCAGGTTCTGACGGGGTGCGTCTCCCCAGGGCACATCAAAGCGGCCATCGAACAACATGTGCACGCCCTGGAAGACGTAACGCTCGTCGCTGCCGCTGATGCTCAGAACCCCCTTCATGCGGAACAGATCCTGGCCCTGCGTCTGCAGCAACGTACTCAGCCACGTGTTGAGTTTCTTGACGTCCACCGCACCGGGCGTGGCAATGCCGACCGACGTGACGGTGTCATCGTGTTCGTGGTCGGGTTTGTAGTGCCGTGAGACCACGGCGGTAATGGGTTGTCCCGCCACGGAGACCGTCATCGTGAACTCGTCGGGATGATGCTGCGTGAACAGCGCCAGTACGCCGGCCTCCGACACGGGGACGACGAACTCTGCAGGCGGTGCCGACAGGTCCAGATCCCATAAGTCACGGCCCGGCCGGCACACGCCCCCGGACGGTACGCGTGCCGGCTCGTCTGAGAACAGCAGCACGACTGGTTCCGTGACGTCCTCCAGTGCGGTCTCGGTCGCGCTCGCCACCGGCACCACGGCGACGTGCATCGCCGGATCAGGCCCGGCCTGACACGACAGCACCACGTCTCCCGCCGGACACTCGTAGACGCCGGCCCATTCAAACGGATATTCGGGTTCAAGAAACGCGGGGTCCATGTCGAGGGCCCGGGTGAGGTTAAACCCGCCCTGATCGAGAATGTGCCCGACCGGAATCGACGCGTCGCGGGTGCGATGAATCTTCGCTGCGGTATTCATGCCGCGCAGCCGCGCCTCGAGCCTGTCGAGATCGCCGGATTCGACCAAGTCGGTCTTGTTGAGCAGAATGACGTCGGCAAACGCAATCTGCGCCTTCACCTCCTCCTGGTCGTCGATGTGATCAAGCACATGCCTGGCGTCGACCAACGTCACGATCGCATCCAGCGACAGATGACGCTTCATCTCGTCGTCCACAAAAAACGTCTGCGCCACCGGACCGGGATCGGCCATGCCTGTGGTCTCGATCAGGATGTAGTCGAAACGGTCGCGGCGTTTCATCAGATTGCCCAGAATACGAATCAGGTCGCCGCGGACGGTGCAACAGATGCACCCGTTGTTCATCTCGAAGATCTCTTCTTCGGCGCCGATGACCAACGCCTGGTCGACGCCGACCTCACCGAATTCGTTCTCAATCACCGCAATCCGTTTGCCGTGATGTTCGGTCAGAATCCGGTTGAGCAACGTCGTCTTGCCGGCACCCAGAAAACCGGTCAGCACAGTTACGGGAACACGAGTGGGGGCGGGTGTCATGACATCAACTCCAGAAGGTATTAACCAGTACGCCGATCAGGGATGTATAGAGCAGGTACCACGCGGCCAGCGTGCCGACGCCGCGCCAGCCGACGATGGTCTTGAGCATCGCGCCTTCGGGCATCGACGCCACGGTGGTGGCCATCGTGAGACTGATCAATGTCCCTAACGCGATGCCGCTGCTCGCGAGGGGCACGATCAGGGCAGCCACCATGCCCGGTTCCACATGCAGGGGCAGACCAACAACCGCTGCGGCCACCGGTGCCCAGGCGGCGTCCCCCACCCCGGACATTACCGAGGCGGGGTCCCAGGACCAGACATGCAGCGCGGCTGCAATCGCCGCACCGACCGCGACGGGCAGCGCCATGGTGGTCACCAGCCCCCGGGTATCAGCCATCGCACGGTGCCAGATCGACTGTGTCTCATCGGGCCAGTCGCGCCGCATTGACGCGGCGCACGAGGCGCACGGCCGCAAGTGGAGGCGCTCGGCGAACCGTCCGGTCAGCGTCGCAGCAGCCAGCCCGGCAACCACGTAGATGCCGGCGCCGGCGGCACCAAACGCCAGCAGCACCGCGACGATCACCACTTCGTTGACGGCCGGCGCGGCAAACAGAAACGCTGCGGCCGACCGTGTGGAGGCCCCGTTGTGCAGCAACGACGCATACACGGCACCGACGCTGCAGGAGCAGACGGGTGTGACCGCCCCGAGCGCGGCCCCCGACAACAGTCCCACTGCGTCGTCACGCCCCAACACCCGTCGCACCCACTGCAGGCCGATGCGATGTCGTACCCAGGCCAGCGCGAATCCCGTCAACGTCAACAGCACACCGACTTCCACGATGTGTGTGGCCCACTCGGCGCCGAACTCGCGCAACGCCATCATCGCAACACCTCGGCTGGCGTATCGCGGAAGCGGGTGAGGCGTTTGGGGTGAAACTCGGCCGGCAGGTCCAGCAACTGCCCGGCGGCAGCCGAGGCGCGCGCCCAGTCGAGCAAGGCCGCGTAGTAGGTATCCTGGTCAATCTCCGCGAACCACTCCAGCCCGTCCGGCCGCACGATGGCCACGACGTTGGGCACATCGCAGGGCCCCAGGCATCCGCTCACCGACAGATGTACGTGCTTGAGCAGACCGCCGCGTTTCCACTCGGCCTTCAGCCACTCCAGCGGGATGCCCGGTCGGCCTCGGTCCTGCCGGCCACAGCAGCAGCCGAGACACACGAGCACCTGACCGAGTGTCTGTCGCTGGGTGACGGGCATGGGAGACATGTCAACATCACAGCGTAGCGAGCGAGCCCTTCGACGCACGGCGCCTCACCACACCGGCTGTTGGTGTCAGGCGACACCGCAGCGACGGCACGGCGAACACCGCGTCGGCTGGCACGCTGGCAGTAGAAGTCTCTGGATGGATCTCGTCATCGGCCCCGCGCCGCAGAATCGCCCGGCCATTGACCGCCTGCGCCGCCAGCTCACGTTCGCGCTCATGCCCGCCGAAGGTGACCGGATCTTCGTGACCGAAGTCCGATGCCAGGACGCGGGGTGCCACGATGTGGAGACGGTGGTCGCGCTGTGGTCGGCATGCGGCACCAGACGACAGCACACGTTCAAGAAACCGGCGGCGCAGATTGAATGGTACGAAGTCGTGCATCTGGCGGGGACCTGGTTCCCAGTGCCGGGAGGCGCCAAAGGGCGTCAGCCGTGTTCGTGACGCTCGACCTGCCGCAAGACGAACCGCAGGTCATCACCTTCACCGACGACCAGCAGCGCCTTGCGCCGCCTGAGCCGGCCGATCACTCGGGTCATGGTGGCGCGGGTCGCGCCCAGCGCCGCGGCCAGGTGCCCGTGGGTGAGCCGGACGTCGACGAGGGTGCCCGAGTCGTGCGGACGGCCGAACCGCGGCGCCAACTCCGACAGCAGCCCCGTGACGCGATCTTCGATGCGGGGCCGCGCCTGCGCCGCCGCCCAGCCTTCGGCCTGACGCACACGCGTGCGGAGGCGCACGGCGACGTCCGGCTCGCGGCACGCCTCACGCCAGGTGACCACATCGACCTCCGACGTCACATGCGCACGCAGGTGGAGGCTGCACGAGTCGTCCGGGTGCCCCACGACCACGTCGCCCACACCGGCCAAGGCCAGCAGCACTTCGGTGCCGTCCGCATGAATGGTGGTCGTCGCGACGATCCCGACGCGAACACAGAGCACTTCGTCGTCGCCCAACGGAATCGCCGCCCCGGCCTCGCAGGTCATCCGTCGCGGCCGAACGGCACTGCGGCTCGCGGGCGCAGGCGCGACGGCTTCGTCGGTCTCGAGCACAACGTCTATGTCACCCACCTGCCATTGCTGCAGCAGGCGACTCACGTCGTCGAGGGTGCCGGACAGTCGAACCCGCATTCGGCGAGTCTGCGAGCGACGGCCCCCTTCCGCAAGACGCACAACACGAACGGACGCACATGAGCTACTGGCGGCGACCCCGAGACGTTCAATGGCGCAAGGCGATGTTTCAGCTCCATCTCTGGAGCGGTGTCATCCTGGGGCTGTATTTCGTCGTGGTCTGTCTGACCGGCAGTCTCGTGGTCTACAAGAAGGAGCTTGAACGTTGGGCCATTCCCGACCTGATACACGTCACGCCGACCGGTGACTATCAGTCGCTGGCGCGCATGGTCACTCTTGTCAGGTCGCGGTATCCCGACCACCGGCTTCAGAACGCGTACCTGTATTTTGTGCCGGGCACGAGTTGGTCCTTCCGATTGGCAGGACCCCGCGGACGAGTACAGGTGTATGTCGATCCCTACCGGACCACAATCCTTGGCGAGGACTCCTATCAGGGCAAGTTCCTCCAGTGGGTGTACGACCTGCATCGCGATCTGCTGTTGGGTACCCCCGGCCTTCGCATCAACGCGTGGGGCGGATGGCTGCTGACGTTGATGTGTCTGTCGGGCGTCGTCGTGTGGTGGCCGGGAGTCGGGCGTCTGCGAAACGCGCTGACCTACGTCCGTGGCGGCTGGCGACGCCAGAACTACGACGTGCACAAGCTGGTCGGTCTGTGGTCAGCCGTGTTGTTGGCAGGGGTCGCCTTTCTCGGTGCCTACTGGGGGTACCAGCCGCAGTACGAACAGGCGCTGGCGTGGGCGACCGGTGGTCCTGCCAAACGACTGGCGCCACGCATCACGAGAACTGACGGCGTCACGGAGGCGGACATCGACGCGGTGTATGCGGCCGCACGCGCGGCGATGCCTGAGGGCACACCGACCTTGTTCACGGTGGCCGGTGCGCCCGACCTTCCCCATTCACTGCATCACCGGTTGCCGGACGACTGGCGTACGCAGGGGGACAACGTGGTCTACGTCCATCCGCAGACCGCCGCCGTGATTCGTACGGACTACCACCACACGCTTCCGCTGGGGGTACGACTGCAGCGCGACATCTTCGCGCTGCACTTCGGCACGTTCTGGGGTCATCCCACGCGATTGTTGTGGGTGGTGCTCGGCCTCACACCGCTGGTCTTGTTCGTGACGGGGATGCTGATGTGGTGGAACCGGTCGTTGCGGCACCGGGTGTCTCGCCCTCGCGGAAGCGTTGCCACTTCCGGCCGATGATGCTGTCGGCGAGCAGGCGCTTGTGCATCCCTACCTTGAACTTCGAGGTGGCCCAGAGCGGACAACACCGCACGACCGGCGTCGAACTCGATGTCAACGGACGCATCTCAGACCACGTCAGCCTGATCGGCCACTACACCACCATGAACGGACGCGTGATCACTGACCCGGCCTTTCAGCCGGGTCGTCGCATCGGCGGCGCGCCGGAGCATACTGGCAGTCTGTGGCTGAGCGTGACGAAGGACCACTGGACCGTGGCTGCCGGCGCGTTCGGACGGACACAGATGAAGGGCTTCACCAGCAGTGACGCGTTTCTGCCTGGCTACGTCACGGCGGACGGAATGGCGGCGGGGCGGTGGTCGCCGCGACTGCGCCTGCAGCTCAACGTCACCAACGTGTTTGATCGCCGCACCTACATCACCGGCGCCGGGTCCAGCATTGCCTACCCAGGCACACCACGTTCCGTGAAGGGCGCGGTGACCCTGACCTTCTGATGTTGGCTCTGCGTCACGCCCTCCGTCGCCTTGCGGCAGCGCCAGGGTTCACGATCACGGCGATCGTGGCCCTGGCGCTGGGCATCGGCGCCAACGGTGCCGTCTTCTCGGCGGTGCACGGTCTGCTGGTGCGGTCGCTGCCGTTTCCAGACGCCGATCGCATCGTTCGCATCACCAGCGTTCGCGGCGAGACCGACGGACCACTCAGTGTGCCGGAGCAGGATGATCTGCGGGCGTTGCCGGGCATCTTCGAATCCGTCGCGCTCTACACCGATCAAGGCATGTACAACGCCAGCGGTTTTGGCGATCCTGAGGAACTGCCCGCGACCATCACGACTCATGACCTGACGACGGTGCTGGGCATTGCGCCGCGTCTCGGCACCATGTTCCCAGCCGAATTCGATCGCTCCCGCGCGTTCGGCCTTGTCATCTCACATTCGCTGTGGCAGCGGCGTTTTGCCGGCACACCTGACATCGTCGGCCGCACGATGACACTGGACGGCGCAGAGGGGTACACGATCTACGGAGTACTGCCGCCCGGCATCAGTTTTCCATCCGATGCCGACCTGTTTCGCAGCGCAGGCATCTCCCCGGCCGGCGCGCCCGCCTACACCCGGCGAGACGTACGACAACGCATGGGATTGGGTCGACTGCAACCCGGCGTGACGATGGAACAGGCGCGTCAGGCCACCAACCCGTGGATGACCGTCGTCGGCGTGGCCGCTGACATCAGGCACGTCTCCCCCCGGTCGGTGGAATACAACGTCTACCGGCCGTATCGACAGTACTGGGCCGGCGGTTCGTGGTTTGTCGCTCGCGTCGCACGCGGCGATGCCGCGGCCTTGCTGCCCCAGGCTACGCAGCTGGTGGGTGGCCTTGACCCGAACCAGTCGTTTTTTGATGCGATGTCGTTTGATGCACGAGTGAAGCGATTGATGTGGAGAGAACAACTCGCCAGCCAGCTGGTGGGCGCGTTTGGCCTGGTAGCGGCGCTGCTGGCCGTGGTGGGACTGGCCGGCCTGGTCGGCTACACCGTTCGCCAGCGGCGTCGCGAAATCGGCGTGCGGCTGGCCCTGGGGGCCAGCGATCGACAGGTGATGCGAACCCTTCTGTCTGACGTGGTCATGCTGGTGGTCATTGGCATGGCGTCCGGTGCCGGCATCATCGCCGGCGTGCACCGTCTATTTGGCCATCTTCTGTTTGAACCGAGCTGGGGCGACTATGTGTTGACGCTGGGCGTGCCGCTGCTTCTGGCGATCGTCGCCACCGGCGTTGCAGGAGTCACGGCCTGGCCGGGGGGCACGGATTCCGCTCACGGACGTGCTGCGAGGATAGGACGACACGCCATCCCTCACCCCGCCTCGATGCATCCGCATAAACAGCCCGTCGTGCGCCTTCGGCAAGCTCACTCCCAGGCTACACACGGTCAGGGACGGTCGCGCCGACCGGCGACGGTCAGCGGAGTCTCCCGGCGCGCTCAGGGACGCGCCGCTTCTTGAGGGACTTCCGCACTCCGCCCGCGCCGGCGACCAACTCCACCAGATGCCGTCGAGCCTTGCCGGAATCCATGCGCATGAACCACTCCAGCGACCCGTCGATGTCGGGGCCGACCACAGGGCCGTCGCAGACGCGCTGGCACCGCACGTCGGCAAGATCAGCCACGGGACTCAGACAGTCACGTAGTTGCTGACAGGCGCGCGCACGGCGGCAGGAAGAACCCTGACAAACGAAGACGGTGGGGCGCCGCCAGGACGACACGCCACCCGGCCGCTGACGTCAGTAGCCCACATAGATGGCATCAGCCTTCATGCGATAGATGCTGACCAGCTGCCCATTGTCGAACTCCTCGCCGACCTCCATGACACCAAACACCCGAATCGGCGTGTGCACAAACACCGTTCGCCGTCCGCCGGCCATCGTCACGTCGATCCGCTGGTTGGGAATGCTGGGTGCGCCGAACTGACACATGTCGTAACTGGCATTGAGCACGAAGGTGCGGACACCGCCGTCGTAGTCAAGCGGCATCATGAAGCCGTCGACACTGACGCGCTTGCCGTGCAGGTCCCGAATGTCCTTCGGAATCGTGGAGAACGATGTGGTGGTCGGGATGCCGGCCAGACGTGCGGGCTCCACGTACTCAAACGCCGCCAGTTCCCTGAACGACAAGCGACGATGATTCGTCTGATAGTCGCGCAGCCGTTCCTCACGCACGATGGTGGAATAGTCCACCGCCGCATCGTACGAAGGCGCGCTGCCTCCAGCGAGCCACCAGACGATGCCCGCCACGATGGCCAGCGCAATCAGTGCATCAGCCCACAACGGTCGTGACTGGGCGGCGGTCTTGGTCTTCACGTCGGGAGTCCTCACTATGACAACGGCGTCAGGTTCGATGCCACATCCGTCCGGTACGCCTTGAATGCCGGCACGAGGCCTGAGAGAGCGCCGAGGGCAATCATCCCCGCCGGCGTGAGCCACAACGCGTGGTCAAACCGGAGGGCATCAAGCACCACACCGGTCTGTGCACGGACGATCACGTAGGCGGCCGACAGAATCGCGCCGTACACCAGAAATCCGACCACCGTGCCGAGCGCCGTGATCGTCGTCGACTCGAGCACGATGGCCGAAAACACCGTCGTCCGCCGCGCGCCCAGCGCCCGCAGGATGGCGAATTCGCGCCGCCGTTCGTTCATCGTGTTGTAGATGCTCGCCAGAATCGAGCCGGCCGCCACGATCACGACGAGATAGGCCACCATCGTGAGAATCCGGCTGACCCAGCCGATGCGCTGGAACAGTTCCGCCATGACGCGTCCGATCGGCCAGGCCAGCGTCGCCACCTTGCCTTGCTGATTGATGGTCTGGTTGAGGATGAAGCCCGCCTGCGGATTCCGGAGCTTCAGCATGACGGCGCTGACCTCGCGGTGTTCCTCGGGGACGGCTTCGTCCGCCGTCGGGCGGTACACCGTACCGCTGCCGCGCAGCACGTGACCGGACATCCTGAAGATGCCCTCGATCGGAATCCACAGGACCCGGTCCGATGGTCCGTTGGTCGGCTCCATGATGCCGACCACGGTGTAGGTATCTTCGTGACGGGCCTTTTCGTCGAATTGCAGGCCATGGTAGGGCTGGAACGTCGACCCGAGTGTCAGCCCGAGCCGCTCAGCGACGTAGTAGCCCAGCACCGCCTCCTTCTGCGACTCGTCGAAGACCCGTCCACCCGGCCTGAGCACGAACCCCTGCCCTTCGCGGTACGTGAAGTCCGTGAACATCTGGGTTGTGGTGCCGACGATCCGGTAGCCCTGGTAGTTGTCGCCAACGGCGTAGGGGATGGCGAGTGTGACGCGCGGGTCGTCTGCCATCTCGCGGTAGAGCGACCACGGGATGTTGCCGGGTGAGGTCTCGAGGTGAAAGACCGTATTGAGGACGAGCTGCAACTGAGACCCGCGCGCTCCGAGCACGGCATCAAATCCCACACGGCCGCCCGTGAACGCGTCATAGGTCTGCGAATTGATCGCAAACACACTCATCGTCAGACCCGCCGCCAGACCGACCGACGCGATCGTGACCGCCGAGGAAAGCGCGTGGTGCCGCAAACTGCGGCGCACGAGGGACATCAGCGTCATGAGGGAAGACTCCCGGCCCGGTTGAGGACCGCCAGATCCGCACAGCGGTCGAACGAGCTGAGGATGGTGGGGTCGTGGCTCACGAGCAGCAACGCGGCCTGTTGTTCGCTGCACACTTCACGGATCAGCGCGAGGGCCTCGCCGGCGTGCCGTTGATCGAGGTTGCCGGTGGGTTCGTCCGCGAGGACCAGTCGTGGGCGGTTGGCCAGAGCCCGCGCCACTGCCACGCGTTGCTGCTGGCCGATCGACAGCTGCGCGGGCCGGTAGTCGAGGCGGTGAGACAGGCCCACGCGCTCCAGCAGACCGCGCGCATGAGCCCGATCGACACCAGGGCCGAACATCATCCCGAGCATGACGTTCTCCAGCGCGGTGTATCCCTGCAACAGGTTGAAGTTCTGGAACACGAAACCAAGCGTCCGGGCGCGCACCCGATCCCGTCCACTCTCGGTCATCGCTGTCAAGTGCTGCCCATCGAGCTGAATGGAGCCCGAGTCCGCCTGCAGGATGCCCGCGATCAAGTTGAGAAATGTCGTCTTGCCCGATCCACTCGCGCCGCGCACGGCGACCTGCTCACCGGCCGCGAGTGTGAACGAGGGGACATCCACGATAGGCGTCCGTTCGCCGTCCGGCGACACAAAACTCTTCTGAAGATTCGAAACGGAGAGCAGCATGGTGACGGACTAGTCGTGCATGTGCTCGAGATACAGCCGTTCAAGATCGGCATGGCCGAGGTCGGCGGTGTCGAGTGTCGCCACCAGATGGCCGTGTTTCATGATGCCCACGCGGGTCCCGGACTCCTTGGCCCGGAACAGATCGTGGGTGGCCATTAGGATCGCCACCCCCTGGTCGCGGAGCTTCTGCAGCAGCGCGGAGAACTCGTTCGACGCCTTCGGGTCCAGGCCGGAGGTCGGCTCGTCGAGCAGCAGCGCGCTGGCCTTCTTGGCAAGCGCGATCGCGATGCCGACTTTCTGACGCATGCCCTTCGAGTAGGTCGAGACACGCTTGAGCGCCGCCTCGCGTCCGAGACCGACCTCATCAAGCAACGCCAGAAGATCGGCGTGGGCATACTGGTCGTGCCCGGCGAGCGCACTGAAGTACTCAAGGTTCTCGAGTCCGGAGAGATTCCGGTACAGCATCACCTGTTCCGGAATGTAGGCGACGTGTTTCTTTGACTCCACTGGCTGCGTCGTCACGTCCAGGCCGGCGATGGTCGCCGTGCCTCCGCTGGGCTGGATGAAGTTCAGAAACAGATTGATGGTCGTCGTCTTGCCGGCACCGTTGGCGCCCAGCAGGCAGAACACCTCACCAGGACCGATCGACAGATTGAGCGGGTGCAGGGCGGTGTGGGTGCCGTACTGCTTTGTCAGATTCACAGCTTCCAGCATCAGAAGTCCTCAGATGGAGTGCGTCAGTGGATAGGTGCGGAGCCGTCGCAGGCCGACCAGGCCACACAGGCCGGCCAGCAGTGCCAGGGCCGTGAGGGCCGTGCCGGCGCGACCCAGCACGCGGCCGGCGGATTCCTCGGTGTACGTGAACGCCGGCACGTCGTCGAACGACGCCAGCGCGGCACGCTGCACAATGCGCGGGTTGAAGTACTCGAGCCACGTGGCGTGAAAGCGGTCGACCTGGGCGCGGAAGTCCGCATGACGGTGCGGGCCCGTGCCTGCGAAGTCGTCCAGCGCCTCGCGTGCCAGCAGCGCGGGTGAGAGGAACTTGAACCACGACGCGGCCTGCTGCTGACGGGCCAGTTGCTCGTCATATCTGCGCGCCACGGGTTCGGTCATCCGCGCCACTTCACTCGCCACGGCGACACGGGTTGCGGCGAAGTTCGGTGCCGCCGGCTGGCCGGGTGCCACCACCGGTGCCATTTCCGGATGGTCCTCGAAAAACTGCGCCAGCAGCACGCTCCCGCGCGTGCTGGCACTGTCTGACGCCTCGCGTGTGGCCTGAACAAGCTCAACGCGTGACGGCACCGGGTACGTGGCGTTGATGATGAGATTGGTGAGTGAGGGAATCACGACTACCGCCGCCAGCCAGACCGCCGCGGTTGCCAGGGCGGTTGTCGCGGAGGACCAGCCACGGCTCGCCATCAACAGGCTGACCGCAAACCAGAAGGCCACGTAGACGAGCACGGTGACCGTCCATCCCGCCAGCCGCCATCCGGCACCGGCAGGTCCTTCGCCAAGACCGGCGATCAGCACTCCGGCACCCACCATCGCCAGAGAGACCGCAAGGACGAATCCGAACCTGACGACGACCTTGGCGGACACGACCTGCGTCAATGACACCGGTTGCGCCAGGAGCAGGGCCAGCGTGCCGTGTTCGCGTTCACCCGCCAGCAGATTAAACGCCAGGGTGATCACCACCAGTGGAAGGAGGTAGACCACCACGAAGGAGAGGTCAAACCGGCCGTCGAGCAGCCGGTGCGGGTTTTCGATCTCGGCTGCGGCGAGCATCTGCTCGCGCGGCTCGCTCGACACACGCAACGCGGAGGGCAGCAGGTCGCTCTGTCCAACAGACAACAGCGCCGTGGGCGTGGGCGGCAGGACGGCGGCACGTGACCCGGTCCGGCCGGCCAGCGTCGACGCCGATCGAGGATCGGCGGGGATCTGGCTGTCGCCGCGCGCGATCGCCGCGTCCCGCCGAGCCAGCTGTTCCTGAAGGCGCGAATATCGCTGGCTTTCATCGCTCTGCGCCGACGTGATGCCGGCCATCACGACGGTCCGGGATTGCAGGCCGGAGTAGAGTCCCCACGCAACCGTGGTGGCGAGCAACAGCGCGAGCGGCCAGACCAGCCCATCGGTCCGCATGATGCGCCATTCGTGCGCGGCAATGCGCCTCCAGACCCGTGTCATGCCACACCAGCCGTCGCGGAACGGCGGTCAATGACGACTGCCGCGACAGCGAACAGGATGAAGGCCCACACCGCGAGTACGGCGATGCTGCCTGCCTGCCGGCCAAGGACGTCGGCGGTTGGCGGCGCGACGTACGTGAAGTCAGGGACGTTCGCCCAGAACGACGTGTCTGCCAGGTAGGTCTGGCCGGGTTTCTGATTGATCGCCACATCGTGATTCAACAAGCGCTGCAGATCCCGCCTGTAGGTCTCTGCCGCCGTTGCAAAGTGCCGGTGCTGGAACCAGTCGGTCCCGGACAGCCCCATCGACGACGAGCGCAGCGCAAGCGCCGGTGCGAGCCAGCCTGCGCGCCTGACAAGGGCATTCTGACGATCGAAGGTGTCATACAGGCCGCCGAAGTGTTTGTCGAACACCTCGTTGGCGTGCTCCTCCCCCTCCTGCAGCGAGACACCGGAAAAATTGATCGGGAGTTCCTCGACCGTCGAGACGCCGTATTGTGCGAGCACTGCCTGCCGCTTCGCCTGGAGCCGGGCGTTTCGTGTGGTGGCGTCGGACAGATCCAGGTTGAGGGCCTCCTGGAACTCCGCCTGCGTCGGTGTGCGATGACGCCACGCGGCCACGTCGGCCGCCAGCCGCGGTGCCGCCAGTGTGCTCACCATCCAGACAGCGAGCAGTGTGACCAGTGCGGTCCGGGATGATCGTGCAACCGATGAGACCAGCAGTGTTGCGCCCAACCAGACCGCGCACCAGAGCACGTAGATCAGTGTCAGAGCGATGAAGCGTCCAGGATCCGCGCCCGTCACGCCGGGCGGCGCCCAGAGCGTCAGGATCAGCGCGGCGACAAGAGAGGCCGGAATGCAGATGGCCGCGACGCCGGCGGACACGCCGAGGGCCTTGCCGATGAGCACCGACCGCAGGCGCACGCCCGTCGCTTGAAGCTGCCGCCACGTGCCGTCTTCGCGCTCGGACACGATGGTGCCGAAGGCCAGCAGCACGATCATCAGCGGGACCAGAACCTGCATCACCATGGCGGCCGTGAAGTCTCCGAACCGCTGCGCTGCCGACCGATCCGCGGCGGGCCGGTACCGATACTCGTTCTGCACGTGCGCCTCGAGAAGGGCGGCCACTCCGACATAGGGCTGGACGCCTGAGTCAACCGCCCCAAGCCACGACTGCGGCTTGAAGGCGTAGATGCCGTAGTGGGCGGCAGAATGGGGATTCTTGGGCGGCTGTTTCAACCAGGACGTTCTGGTGGCCGCCTGTGCCACGGCTTGTTCAGCGGCAGCCGCCGAGACATGGTGCCACCCAGACAGCAGCGCCACGCCGAGCAGCACCGCCACGATGATGCCGGCCCATCGGGCCCGGCCGTCCCGTACGAATTGCAGCATTTCCTTCCGGGCCACGCGGCCGACGATCGGGGGCGCCATGATATGCGTCAGTCTGTCCGGCCCGGGAACCGGCGGTCGACGCCGATCCAATGAATGGCGAACCGGAAAATTGCCGTGCGCCGGTCATCAGGCGTCAGTAGCCATTCATCAAGCTTCATCGGCCACTGGTTCGCTTGCAGCACCAGGCCACTGCTGCGGTCACTACAATGAACGGCGTGAACCTGCTGGCATTTCTCACCGGCGTGTTGCTGTACTCGATGCTGGTGGCACTGGTGGTCCACGGCGCGCGCGTCGGCGGCCGGGACTGGTGGGCGAGGCGTGACCGGCTGCCGCTGCTGACCGGTGTTGCTGGACTCATCTGGAACCTCGGCGGACTGATTGCCGCCTGGATCGGTGCTGTCACCGGGGTGCCGGCGCCCGCGTGGCTCCAGGCCGCTAGCTTTGCCGCGCTGGGCACCCTGCCGGCGTTCATCGTGCATTCCCTCTTTCAGGGAGGGGAACGGGTCGCAGGGCCGCGCGTGAAGTTCGCGATTTCTGCCTTCGCCTATGTGCTGGTGTCGGCAGCGGCAGGCATCAACGTCTGGGCGGCAGCGCACGGCGACACCGTGCCGGCACGCCTGGCGGTCTGGCTCCTCACGGGCGGGTTTACGGCGTTGACGGCCGTGATGCTCGTCGTGTCACGGGGCGGGCCAGTGGGGCGCCGCGGGGTCTGGGTGGCCGCCCTGTCGATCTTCGCCGTGTCGTCCTGGCACTTCGAGCCGCACGGACCTGGCACCGCCTGGTGGATCGAGCTCTTGTTGCACCATGCCTCAATCCCGCTGGCATTGGCCATCCTGCATCAGGACTACCGGTTCGCATTTGCCGACCTGTTCCTCAAACATGCGCTGGCCCTGCTGGCGCTGATGGGCATTTCAGCGACGCTGATGGCCATTGCCATCGTCCCCCTCGTTCGAGGAGATTTCTCGCTGGCCCTCGAGCCGCAGGCGGCGGCGCTGGCGGTGTTGTTGTGGGCGGCGACCGCCGCCAGCTTCCCGCTCCTGGTCCGTACGGCCAGCCGGCTGGTTGACCGCATCGTGTTGCGGCGCCCCGACTACGCGGAGACCCTCGTGCATCTTGACCATGCCTTGCAGGAGTCGTTGACGGAAGATGCGGTTCGCCAGGCGGTCTCCGTTGCGGTGTCGTCGGCGTTGCACGCGGAAGACCTCGAGTGGCTGGCGGATCCCGTCGCCGCCACCGACCGCCGCGGTGTCATTGTCGGCACGGCGACCCGGGCATACGGTCCGGACAGTGCGGCGTTGCTGCGGCCTGACACGGTGTCCGATCCCAGGGTCGCGATTCGGATCGGTGCGCTGGGGAAGGGTCGTCGCTTGTTGTCCGACGATCAGGAACTGCTGGCGGAGGTGGCGCGGCTGGTAGCGCGGCGACTGGACTCGCTGCGGGTGGCCAACGAGCGGCTCGAGGCGTCGGTGCGCGAGCAGCGGATGCAGCAGCTGGCGACCGAGGCGGAACTGCGGGCGCTGCGTTCCCAGATCAACCCGCACTTTCTGTTCAACGCACTGACCACGATCGGATACCTCATTCAAACCGCACCCGACCGCGCGCTGCAGACCCTGCTCAAGCTGACCGGTGTTCTGCGCGGCGTGCTCAGGCAGTCACAGGCCGAGTTCGTACCCCTCCGCGACGAGTTGTCCCTCGTGCGCGACTATCTGGATATCGAGATGGCGCGTTTTGAAGGGCGGCTGCGCGTGGTTGAGGAGATCGACGAACGTGTCCTGAATGCGTCCGTGCCTCCGTTCATCCTGCAGCCGATCGTCGAGAACGCGGTCAAACACGGCATCGCGCCGATGAAAGATGGCGGGACCGTCGGCGTCTCCGTGCAGTGGGAGGGACGGACGCTGGTGCTCATCGTCACCGATTCGGGCCAGGGTGCCGCCGCCACGACAGGGGCCGGTGTGGGCCTGCAGAACGTTGAACGACGCCTGGAGGCGCACTATGGTGCCGCGGCCGCCCTGGTGTTCTCCGCGACGCCTGGCACTGGTGCCACCGTGCGCCTCAGTCTGCCTCTGGCCCCTGACACATCTTTTCGAGGTCGACCATGAACACAGCCCCACTGCGTGTAGTCCTTGCGGACGATGAACGGCCCGCGCGATCGTACCTGGCCGCCCTGCTGCGCACGATGCCGGACGTCACGATCGTCGGTGAGGCCACCAACGGGACCGAGGCGGTGCAGCTGATCGAACAGGAGTCGCCGGATGTGGCGTTCCTCGACTTGCAGATGCCGGAGGTGGATGGCCTTGGCGTGGTGCGGCTTGTGAGGAAGGCGAAGCTGCCGTTGGTAATCTTCGTCACGGCCTACGACGAATACGCACTGAAGGCGTTCGAGCTCAACGCGGTGGATTATTTGCTCAAACCCGTTGATGAAGCGCGGCTGCGTGAGGCCGTGCGTCGTGCCCACGACAGGCTGGAGCGCGCGGACTTGCGCGACGCGGCTGCGGGCAACGTGCAGGCAGCGGTGCGTGAATATGACGCCACGGCGCCGCCGACCCGTCTGGTTCGGATCCCCGTGCGACTCAAGAACGACTTCCTGCTGCTGCCCGTCTCGGCGTTGGCCTCGATCGTGGCCGACGGGGAACTGCTGCACCTGACGACGCTCAAGCAGGAGCGCTATGTGATCGCCTATCGCCTGAAGGACCTTGAAGCACGTCTGGACCCGGCACGTTTTGTCCGCCTCGGACGAGGCACCCTGGTCGCGATCGATGCCGTGACACGCATCACACCGATGCCGGGTGGCTTGTATGTGGTCGCGCTGTCCACGGGGCAACAGCTCGACGTGTCCCGCATCCAGTCGCGGGTGCTCAGGGAGCGGGTGTTGCGACTCTGACTACTCCCTGAGCACACTCGCGGGATCAACCCGCAGAGCCGCCCGAGCGGGCACAAGTGTGGCCACCAGTGCGACAAGGGCGAGCACAAACGGGCCGGCGACAAACAGCGAGATCTCCATCGACACCACGCCGAAGAGCGCACTTTCCATCACTTTCGCAAGCGCCACGCCAATCGCGATGCCAACAACGATACCGATGCCGGCCAGGCGCAGGCCCTGGCCCAGCGTCAGTCGAAGCACGCTGCGAGCTGTGGCGCCCAACGCCATGCGTACGCCGATCTCGTGACGACGCTGGGCGACGTAGTGGGCCATGACCCTGTAGATGCCGGCGATCAGCAGCAGGAGAAGCGCCGACGCCTGCCAGATGCCGATGACGTGCGGCAGGCCGTAGTCCACCATCGCGGCCTCAAAGTCCTGGACCACGAGGGAATACTCGCGGTTGCCCTCGTGGGCTTCCTTCAAGCGCGCATACGCTGCCGTCATTTCGGCTTGCGCCTGTTCAATCGTGACGCCGGGTCCGAGTTCACCGACCACCGTCAGCCATCTCGCCGTGCGGCCGTTGCGCTCTTCCTCGGTGAAGATGACGGGCGTCCAGAGGTCGGATCCGTTCGGGAAGTCGAACGTGGCCGGCGCGCGACCCACGATCGTGTACGGTTCGCCATCCAGCTGGACGGTTTTGCCGACGACATCCGGGGCGGCGGCGAAGTTGCGATGCCACAGTGCATCGGAAATCACCACGGTGCGCGGTGCGCCAGGCACCTCGTCCGCAGGTTGAAAGAAGCGACCGTCACCGGGTGTGAGGCCGAGGCATCGAGAAGAAGTCCGCGCCGACCCGGGAGCCTTGCAGGCGTTCGGGCCGATCACCGCCCGACAGATTCACATCCCACCAGCTCACCGTCGTCATCCTGGTGATGGCGCCTGCAGAGTGTCGCTTCAGATCCAGATAGCTGCCTGGCGCGACCGATTCCTGTGGAAACGGCTCGGAGGCGGAGAGTTCCGAGAGCACGACGAGGCGATCGATGCTGGGAATGGCAAAGGGGCGGAGCAGCAGCGCATCCATCATGCCGAAGGTGGCGGCGTTGAGGCCGAGCCCGACGGCGAGCGTGACGATGATCGCGAGGCTCACGGGCGGTTGGCGCCACAACGCGCGCGTGGCGAGCCGGGCTTCCGAGAACAGGGTGCGCATCAGAGAGTCCTTTCGGGAGCGGGGGCCGTCTGGTTGTGGAGGTGGTGCAGGAAAGAGGAGGCGGAACGTTTCGCGCCAGTACCAGCGCTTGGCGGCAGCACGGCCTTCTCGTGTGGCGATGTCGGCAAACTCTTCGCGCAGGTCGCCAAGCGTCGTCTCGCCCCACACGTCGCCTCGAAGGCGGCGGATCAGCAGACGTTCGGCTAGACGGGGTGGAGTGATCATGTAGTCCAGGGGCTTGCCACGCCGTAGCCTTGGCGAAGGCGGGTCCAGGGTCCAGGGTTCGCGAACTAGGTCCTTCGGTCCAGGATTGGCGCCAGGCCGGCTGACATGGTGAGCACGGCGGACTGTGCCTGGCGGACGGCCTGGAGGCCGAGTGGTGTGACGTCGTAGTAGCGGCGCGCGCGGCCGCCGCGGATCGCCAGGGGTTCACCCATCGTCGAGGCGAGCAGGCCCTTGGCTTCGAGGCGATCGAGGGAGGTGTGTACTGCGCCGCGTGCGACCGTGCGGCCGGTCTTTTCGACAAGCAGTTGGCGAATCGGCACCGTGTACGCCTCGATGTCGTCCTGTCGGCACTGCAACACGGCGAGCAGCAGCAGGTGTTCGAACTCGCCCACAGGGGGCACGGGTCTGAACATAGCCGTCATTGTAGGCAATATGCGGCGCCCTGCGCAAGGGGTTCCCGGCGCAGTGCACAGTGCTCCGTGCACAGTGCTGGGTGCTGGTGCTGGGTGCCTCGTGCTTGGTGCAGGGTGCGCGGCGCCTGCGGCCGCCGCAGCACAGAGCACCCAAGCACTGCGCACTGTGCACCAGCACCGAGCACCCAGCACCGTGCACCGTGCACTACGTCAGCCTTGCCCGCAGGGCGAGGCTGACGTAGTGTAAGACTGATGTCCGACCTTGAAGCCCTCGTTCTCGACTTGCTCGTCGCCAAAGCCCCGACCTACGGCCTTGACCTTGTCCATGCGTCCGGTGGCCGCCTGAAGCGCGGCAGCGTGTATGTGACGCTTGGCCGCATGGAGCAGAAGGGGTTCGTCACCTCGATGCTCGACGAGCGCCCCGGCGAAGGACCGCCTCGCCGCCTCTACGAACCCACTGCGTTCGGCATGCGCGCCCTCGTGGCCGCGCGCATCATGGACGGCGATCTTCCACTCGGGGCGTTCAAGTGATGGGCGGGTGGGCAGATGGGTGGATGGGCTCATGAACCCTGCGTCGAGAACCCCGAACGGAACCGCTGAACCATGAACCGAGGCACCATGAACCGACTGCCGGAGCCAGGTTCCACTGGAGAGTAGAATGGGTGCATGCCCGTCCCCCCCTTGTCGCTCCAGTGGCATGGCGACTTCAAGTTCTCAAATGCCGCAGGGTTCCCTCCGATTCAGCTCGACAGCGGTGACCCGCACGTGCCGTCCCCGATGCAGGCGCTGGCGTATGGCCTGATGGGATGTATGGCAATGGATGTCGTGTTGATCCTGCAGAAGGGCCGCCACGATCTGAAAGCGCTGTCCGTGCACTTTGAGGGCGACCGTGCCGAGACGCAGCCGAAGCGGTACACCCGCATGCACGTGCGCTTCGACGTGACGGGTGCCGTGCCGGAAGAAGCCGTCGCGCGTGCCATCAAGTTGTCGCACGAGACGTACTGCTCGGTGTCGAACTCCCTGCGGCAGGACATCGATTTCACGACGAGCTTCACCATCACCGCCTGAGAAAAGGCGTCGGGTGCCTTTTTCGACATTATGACTCACCCGAAAAAGGCACCCGACGCCTTTTCAGGCCGCCGTACGTACATCGACTGGCTGCGCGGCATTGCCGTGTTGTGCATGGTCGAGTGGCATGCGGTCGACGCGTGGACGCTCACCAGCGAGCGCGATGGCACCGCGTTCACGGTCCTCGCGTATCTCGGCGGGTGGGCGGCGCCGCTGTTCCTGTTCCTCGCCGGACTGGCGATTCCCCTCGCGGCAGAATCGAATATTCGAAAAGGCCTGTCCGTGCGCGAGGCGGCGTGGGCCCTGCAAAAGCGCGGCTGGCAGATTCTTCTCCTCGCGCATCTCTTCAGACTCCAGTCGTATCTGCTGAATCCGTACGCCGTCTGGCATGGGCTCTTCAAGCCGGACATCCTCAACATCCTCGGACTCGGGATGGTGGCGACCGCCTTCTGCTGGGGGCGTGCAGAGACGCTGCGAGGCCGGCTCGTGTGGGTGCTCACGCCCGCCATGCTCGCACTTGCATTGACGACCCTTGCGCGCGGTTGGTGGTGGCCCACGCTGCTGCATCCGAGATTCGAGGCCTATATCCGTCCCAACGGCGGGTTCGGTCAATTTGCGTTGTTCCCGTGGACCACCTACGTCTTCCTCGGTGCGGCACTTGGTCTGTGGATCACGATGCAGCGCACTCCCGAGGCCGACCGGCGCTTCCACGGCTACCTCGCCGGTGTGGGACTCCTGCTCGTTGCCGCAGGGTCCCTGTTGTGGCCGCCCTGGTCCGGCGTCGTCTCGCGCACCGGGGGCATGATTGTCGCCCTCGTCGTGGCGTGGCTGTGGATGCAGCGACCGGGTGCCGCGCGGTGGAGTCCAATCGTCGTGTTCGGCCAGACGTCGCTGTTCGTCTATTGGGTGCACGTCGAGCTGGCGTACGGCCAGTTCACGCGCGCACTCAAGCGTGGTCTCACTGTGCCGGAGGCCTTGTTCGCATACGCCGTCTTCATCGCATTGCTCCTATGGGCCGCGCACGCATGGAAGAAGCGGAAGGAGCCCTGGATTCCGTCTCACCTCACGGTACCCGCCGCGGCTTTGCTCATCGCCGTGTCGCTGCCGACGATGCTGAGCGCGCACGACAGGAACAGTGGCGCCCGGTTGTTGTCGTTGTCCGGCCCTGCTCCTGGGAACTACACGCTGCGATCTGGGACGCCGGACCTGCCGCAAGGACGGCCGTTCGACTTCATCATTCGCGCCGACGCGATCATGGAGGTCGTTCCACGCCTGCCGGCGACGATCACCGAATTCCGGATCAGCGGTCTGGTCACGCTGAATGGCAAGCCGCGATGCCATCACCGTGCCCGAAGTCGGTGTCTACCGTGTGCGCGTGGTGGCGGTCCACGACTTCGGACATCTGGAGGTGCAGCGGGAGGTCGCGCCCGGCGAAACCGTCATCGACCTCGACCTCGCGGGTGCCAATGTGCGCCTGGTTCTTCTGGTGAATGGCGCCACTCCAGCGAGCCCGGTCATCTTCGTGAGTGAAGGGCCCCAACGGTGCAGTGAAACCGTGGCCGACGCCTGCACCGTACCGCTCGAGGAGTTCGAGTGGCTCCGGGTGGAGGGCGGTTTCGAAATCACCAACCTTCCCAATGGATCGCCCGCAACACTTGAATACGGCACGTAGACGTTTACACTTCGAGCACCGGGGGAGAGCGTGGGCGTCAGATAACTGTGGTCCGGGAGTCCAGGGGCCCAGGGGCCAAGGTTCGGGGCTCCATGTGGCGTAGGCAGGAGTCATTGATGCAGTGGGTGTTGACCGTGGGCGCGTCGGTGATTGTTGTGCTGTTCGCGGCGGTTCACGCCCAAACGCCCACAGGCACAGTGCGGTTGATGTTCACCGAACACGGGCGGTTCGAGATGACTGCAGTTGTCGGCACGGTGTATTTCGAATTGCCTGGCGGTGGGAACCGTGAGCGGCGCGTCTCGACGTTCACGGAACCACTGGTGATGGAGTCGATGCCCGTCGGCACGCACCGCCTCACCGTTGTCGCTCAGACGATGACGTCGGCGCTCGTGTCGTCGGAGGTGCACGAGGTCGTGGTCACCGCGGGGGTGATGTCGGATATTCGCGTGAATCTGGTGCGACGCTCCGGAGCGATTCATGTCAGGGACGCGGCCGGTCGCCCGGTCGGAGGCGCGCACTTCTACTCAAGTCCATCTGCCGTCAATAGCACCGCTGATGACGAAGGGGTGATGTCACTGGCGACCCTGGCGGTGGGAACAGCACTGACAGTGCGGACGATTCAGTGGGGGATGACCTGCCATCGCGTCACCGCCGCCACCCGGCAAACCGTCGTCGTGCCGGACGCCACTGAGGAATTGGTGATTGTGACGCCGACCATGCCGACGTCGCAGTTGCCGCAGCGGAGGGGGCTGGTGCCGTCGGCGTTCCTGATGGGCGCGATGGTGTCGGGGTTGCCTGGTTCGGATTGCGCGATTCTCTACGAGCATTTTCCGGTGACGCTTGCGCGTGAGGGCGCATTGACCGCGCACACGATGCTGCTGCCGCAGGGTGAGTACACGATCCGGTTGAGGGATGGCCGGACGCTCGCGGTGCGAGCGCCAGGCCGGATTGAGTTGGCCCGCTGAAGTTCAGCGGGCCCTACGTGATCGTGGCCCGCTACAGTTCAGCGGGCCCTACGTGCGTCTCAGCGATCGTTCCAGTTCACGATCGAATTGAAGATCATGTTGAATTCGCTGTGGTTCTGCCAGCGGTAGATCGGGTTGTTGGAGAACAGAATCACGCGGCCTTTGCCGTTGAGGGCGTTTGGCACGTCGACGGCGATGGCACGCTGAGCGAGGTTCTCGGCGCCGGTCATCAGACCGGAGATCACCGAGTCTGCGCCGCCGGTGTAACGTGCGAGTACGTTGCCCTGTTCGGCCATGCCGGTGCGGAGGAACGGCCCGCCGACATACTTCACGGCAAAGTCGGTCTTCGAGTAGCCGTAAAACACCGGGTGGTCCGTCTTTGAAATCTCCGCCTTCACGAGCGGGCGCTGTGCCGTGATGCCGGACACCTGGTCGGTGTCCACCGTGCGCGTGAAGCCGAATTCGATCGGGAAACGCACCGCGTTGTGCGCGGCGATGAGCGTGCCGCCCGCTTCGAGGAACGCGGCGAACGCGTCAACACCAGGCTGGCCGAAGCCGCCGGTGACGTCAGGTGATTCCCCATACATCCCGAGGAACTGGAACTTCGGCGTCTTGAGGTACGGCACCGGGCGCGCGGCCGGAGCCTGCATCACCGTTTGACGATTGATCTGCTGGTACGCCATGACGATCACGTCGTAGTCGGCCTTGAGATTGCCCTTGACGACCCGCTCCTTGTAGATGAGGTCGAACGGGATGCCGAACTGATCAAACGCGTGACGGTACCAGCCGAGTTCCTGCGTGCCGCTCCACTGCGAGTGGATCGCGACGCGCGGAAGATCCGCATCGTGCGTGGCGACGGTCGGAACGGTCGCCAGCGCGGCGGCCGTGAGGCCGTACTTCTCGACGGCTGCGCGTGCCGCCGGAATGTCGCTGCCGGTCACGATGAATGATCCGGCCGGGAACTCGATGCCGCCGGCGGTGAAACTCGCGCGCGCGACCTTGACCGGCGCGCGGCCCATCGCGAACCGGAACGAGATCATGTTGTTCGAGCCGAGGTGCGCGACCGCGAGGGCCGCATTGCCCGACCCGCCGATGCTCGCCTTGTGCGTGGACACCTTCACGATGGTCGTCGGCACTTCGAGCACGTCCTTGTCGGCGATCTCACGCACATCCACACCCATCGCAGGCCCCATCGTCCACCCACTGTCGTCGTAGGTGCTGAGGCGCTCGTCGGGGTAGTCCTGCTTTTCGAGCAGGTTCTTGGCGAGGCTCCAGTACGGCTGGCCGGCCTTCACGAGATAGGACCCGGCGGGGTAGGTCTGGTCGCCGAGCTTGAATTCGCGCGTGGCCTGGCTGACTTCGATGCCCTGGATTGCGAAGATGCGGAGCATCTCGGCGACACGTGTCATGTCACGCTGCACGGGAATCACGTACGCGTGCGGTGCTTCGTTGAGTCCGCGCTGAATCGAGTTGCGCGTCTTCACGTAGAAGTTTTCGATGACGAGGTTCGGCACCATCGCCGTGAACTGCAGCGCGGAGAGCACACCGGTCTGCATGTAGTTCGTGTTGTTGCGGCGCGAGAAGTTCGCGACGGCGTCCGGTGGCACCGGCAGACCGCGATACCACTCGCGGGGCTGACCGCCGCCGCGACCCGTCGGGATGCCGCCACCCTGACGGCCACCTGCCGCAGGTGCGCCTGCCGGCGGACCACCTCGTCCGGCTTGAGGCGCCGCCGCAGCACCTTCGCCGCCACGACCCCCACGGCCTCCGCCTGCTGCCGCACCAGCACCTCGTCCGCCGCCGCGACCCGCCCCGGCCCCAGCCGCGCCAGCTGCACCCACACCACCTACGCCACCTTCACCACCTGCTGGTGCTCCAGCGGCGCGCGTTGCCCGCGAGTCGTTGCCCGACTGGGTTTCGTACATCTTCATCATGCCGTTGTGGTTGTAGGCGATCGAGCCGAGGTAGCCCGGCGACCAGCCGTCCATGAACGCGTGTGTATACACGCCCGGCATGCCGTACTTGGTCATCTGCGAGAGTTCGAAGTCGGCCCAGAGGCGGAGGTCCGCAAACAGCAGCGGATCAAGGTTCGGGTTCTGGGGTGGTCCGCCGCTGTAGGTGTAGAGCAGCGTGAGTGACTCGTGCAGGTCGTGCATGATGGGCGGGAACGCGGTGAAGTACCAGTCACCGAGTGCGCGCATCTGCACCTGCGAGAGGTTAATGTCGCGGTTGTTGTCGTGGTAGACGTACTTGCCCCAGTAGGGGATGGCTGCGCCGCCGCCGCGCCCACCGGCCGCACCGCCCGCCGCCCCAGCGCCACCAGCGGCTGCCGCCTGCATGTCGCGGGTCTGGAAGTTCCAGTCGAGGTTCCGGTCACGGCCGTCGGCGTCGGCGACCGGCGTCACTGACACGATCACATTCTCGCGAATCTGGTTGATGAGCGGCGAGGTCTCGACCGCCAGGCGGTACACAAGTTCCATCAGCATCTCGGGCGGGCCGAGTTCGCCAGAGTGCAGGCCACCCATCAGGTGGTAATGCGGTTTGGTGCTGCCGATCAGCTGACGCACCTGTTCGTCCGAGAGCCCGCGGGGGTCGGCCAGCCGCTTCAGATTGTCGCGGTTCTGCTGGAGGTTCTTCATGTTGGCGTCCGAAGACACCCAGACCACGACCAGCTCGCGACCCTCGTCCGACTTGCCGATTGTCTCAACGCGGACACGAGGGGTGGCTGCCGCTAACGCCTTGTAATATTTGAGGATATCGGCGTAGTAGGTCAGTTTTTCCGGAGCGCCGATGTGGTACCCGAGGACGTCCTTGGGTGTCGGAATGCCCGGCACGATGGGGAGGTGGTCCACCAAGGGGCTGCCGTAGATCGGGTCCCCGGTCCATTCTTTGTAAAGTTTCGCGAATTCTTCGTCCTGGGCCTGCTTGGGATCCCGGGTCTCATTCACCCACTGCTGGGCGGGCAGGCTGGCGACGGTCAGGGCAAAGACGGCGACACCGAGGGCACAAGCCCCCAGAATGGTGCGCGACTTTCGGGGTACTCCGGCGGCTGTCATAGAGGGACTCCGATCAGAAAATCCGCCGAAAGCCTACCACGGTGCCGTACAATCCCGATTCCATATGATCAGCGTCGCCGCTCTTCGAATGCAGCAGTTTGGCGTGACGTTCTATCAGGCCTCCCTGACCGCCAAAGACATCGACAAGCTCGTCCGTTTTGAGGTGCTCGACTACGGGGACCGCGGCCAGCAGAGGACCGGCGTCCGCGGGGCCGCCCGGCAGAGCAAAGTGCGCTGGGACCTGCTCGAACGCCGCATCGCGGCGACCGACAAGGCCTACCAGCGCCAGATCATCCGCAAGAAGATTGACGAACTGGTCGGCTACTACGAACAGTGCCGGCAGGCGAGGGACCTGCCGTCCATCGCCGGCGCCGTCATCATTTCCTGCGACGAACCCCTCAAGTTCGACCCGGTCGCGGGTGAACCCACGCTGGGCATCCTCAAGGTGCCGGAGCGGGAAGGCATCCTGCGCGCCATCGACGGCCAGCACCGCCTCCTCGCCCTCCATGCGGGAATCGAGCAGTTCGGTGGGGAGCCGTTTTCGGTCCCCGCCGTCATCTTCGACCGCCTCCCCGAAGATCACGTCGTCCAGATGTTCGTCACGATCAATGCGAAGCACACGCGCCTGAACGCGTCCCATCTGGTGTCGCTCTCCGGCCGTCAGCTCTATCGCGACGAAAACCTGGCGGTGGCCCACGACGTGGTGCGCGCTCTGAGCGAGCGCGAAGATTCGCCGCTGTATGGCGACATCAAGCTCCTTGGCGTCGGCCACGGGCGTGTCGCCCAGGCGCCGCTCGCGCAGGAACTGAAGAAATTGTTCTCGACCGACGCCTTCGGCACCGGTCGCAAGGCGGAGGACTTCCACGAGGAAGCCACCCGGTTCTTCGTGAACTACTTCAAGCAGGTCGCGGTGGTGTTCAACGCCGCCTGGAACGGCCGCAAGTACTCGATTCGCACCGCCCCGGCGCTGCGCGCCTTCATCCGCGTGGCACCAGACATCGTCAAGCACCTCGACCAGCAGCGCGCCGACCGCGCCGACTTCCGGGCCATTGGCCGCATCATCGCGCCGTGGGGCCGCCGCATCGGTGACCTCCGGTTCGAAACCGACGGCGCCTGGAAGCGGTCGGGATCGACTGTCGATCAGCTGGCGAAGGAACTGCGGCTTGCGCTGCAGTATCCCGAAGGGGCGATCGGATAAAGAACCCCGTTATTGAGGATTGAGGATTGGGGATTGAGGGATTGCGCGCCAACTCCAATCAATCCTCAATCCCCAATCCAGCAATTGCCAATCCTCAATCCCCAATCCTCAATCCTCAATAACTCCGGCCCTTAGACAAAAAAAGGCCTTTAGGCGAATCACCCGGCTCCCCAGCTCTTCACGGCGCATGTCGCAAATTCAGCCGATTCGCCGGAATACAGAGCAAGGACCTTGCCCGTTCTGACGGGGTGGCGGTTTCCTCTGGTGCCACCCTCGGGATCCGGCTGAAACCGCTTGGCGACCAGCACCTTGGGTGGCTCAGGCTCCTGGGTCGCCCCGCCAATCGCCACCCCCACCCCCGCCGCCCCGGCCATCAACACCAGCACCACCACAACTCGAGTCACCTGCCGCATACCTGACCTCCGTCGTCCTAGACCACGGCCGTGGACTCCTGGACTCCCGCCTTCGCCAATGCTACGGCGGGCAAGCTCCTGGACCCGACTAGAATTGCCGTGTGCGTCCCCGCGTCGGCATCGATACAGGCGGTACTTTTACCGACTTCGTCCAACTGACCCCCACAGGTCTGGTGGTTCACAAACAGCGATCGACGCCCGACGACCCATCCCGGTCAATCCTTGACGGTCTTCGAACCCTGCACCCGCCTTCGCCAAGGCTACGGCGGGGCAAGCTCCCGGACTCCTGGACTTCTGGACTTCTGGACCTCGAGATTGTGCACGGCTCGACGGTGGCCACGAATGCGGTGCTCGAACGAAAAGGCGCGAAGGTAGCGCTGGTCGCGACCAGGGGATTCGAGGATGTATTGAAGATCGGCCGTCAGACGCGGCCTGAGCTGTACAACATCTTCGTTGCGCCGAGGCCTCCCCTGGTGGAGCCGCACCTCACGTTTGGATTGGCGGAGCGCCTCGATGCCACGGGTGCTGTGCTCGAACCGGTCGTGGAAGACGATGTGGATCAGTTAGCGCGAGTGTTGCACGACCATCAGGTCGACATCGTCGCCGTCTGTTTGCTGCACGCCTATGCCAATCCCATGCATGAGCAGCAGGTGGCGCACTGGCTGCGGCAGTCGGGGCTGACGGTGTGCGCCTCGCACGAAGTCCTCCCCGAATATCGCGAGTACGAACGCTGGAGCACCACGGTCGTCAACGCGTATGTCACGCCGATCATGAGCCGCTACCTTCTCCGTCTGGAGGAGGGACTGCGGACCGCGGACTGCGGACCGCGGACTGCGGACCGGTTATCGATCATGCAGTCCAACGGTGGGTGCATCTCTGCGGCAGCGGCGCGTGCGCAGGCGGTGCGCACGGTGTTGTCCGGTCCTGCGGCCGGTGTGGTCGGTGCCAAAGCCGTGGCCGAGGCCGCGAAGCTGCGGCGGGTGATCGGATTCGACATGGGCGGGACGTCGACCGATGTCAGCCTGATCGATGGCAGCATCGGGCGCACCACCGACTCGCGCGTGGGTGATTTCCCCGTGCGACTGCCGGTGATTGATATTCACACCGTGGGTGCCGGCGGTGGTTCCATCGCGTATCTGGACACCGGTGGCGCGTTGCGCGTGGGGCCGCGCAGTGCCGGGGCGGCGCCCGGCCCTGTCTGTTACGGCGTGGGCGAAGAGTTGACCGTCACCGACGCGAACCTGTTGCTGGGCCGGCTCGACCCCGACTACTTCCTCGGCGGCCGCATGGCGATCGATCGTACGCGCACGGAGCGTGTGGCGGCTGATCTGGCGAAGCGCGCGCGCCTCTCGGTACCCGACTTGGCTGAAGGCATCGTGCGCGTGGCCAACGCCAACATGGAGCGCGCCATTCGTGTTGTCTCTGTTGAGCGCGGCCACGATCCCAGGCAGTGTGCGGTGGTCGCGTTTGGTGGTGCCGGCGGCATGCACGCGTGCGAAATCGCGGAACAGCTGCAGATGACCACGGTGATGGCGCCTCGTCATGCCGGCGTCCTGTCGGCGCTGGGCATGCTCGTTGCTGATGTCACCAAGGACTACTCGGCGAGTGTCCTCCGAGCGAGTGCGGGCCTGACCTTGAAGGATCTCGAGTGCGCGAGTGCGCCGCTTGTGGCGGCCGCCAAAGCAGTCCTCAAGGCGGAAGGGTTCGGACCCTCCCGGCAGGTGATCACGGTCAGCGTGGACGTGCGGTATGTCGGCCAGTCGTTTGAAATCACCGTGCCGCTCACAGAGCGGTATCGCGACGCCTTTGACCGCGAACATGGTCGCACGTACGGCTATTCGAATCCTGCCAGACCCACGGAAGTGGTCAACGTTCGCGTGACAGCCACCGGTGTGACGGCGAAACCAACGCTGCCGCACACTCGTGTGCGCGCGTCCTATCGGCCCGCACCCTCGGCGCTGCGGCCCGGCCGGTTCGGCGGCCGCGCAGTGAAGGTGGCGTTCCACCGGTGGGATGACCTTCGCCCGGGCGCACGAGCCGCCGGCCCGGCCGTGATTGCCGGCGGTGAGGCGACCGTCGTGATTCCACCACGCTGGACATTCACCGTGGACGGCTTCAGCAATATCCTCGCGTCCCTCCCTGTGCGGTAGGATGCCGACTGTGCCCCGGCGCCGCTCGTGGAAGTTCTGGACGATCTGCCTCCCGGTGGTCACGATCATCGTGGCCGCTGTGCTGGAAGTGGCGGCCGGCGTGGTGCTCGTGTGTCTCGGAAACGATCTGGACAGCGATGTGCGGGAGACCAAGGTCGACCGTGGTGCCGATGGAACGATGACCGCCCTCCGGCTGCCACATCGAGGCCTGTACTTCGGGGCGATGCGCGACAACGCGGACTATCGGCTCCGGCCGCTCGGAGTGCTGGTTGAGCACACCAACATCGGGAAGGTTCTGGGCGCATCCATCCACCAGTCCCTGAACCTGCGGGAGCGGTTCACCGCTCCGCAGCCAGTCCTTGTGAATACGCCGAATCCGCCGGAACTCGCGCAGGGTTGGCTGACAGAGCTGAGCCAACGAACGTGTGTCGCCTTGGCCCGCCTCGAGGCGCACGTCGAGCCAAACCGTGGCGTGCTTCATGTGGCGCTGGTGCCACAAGAACTCCCAGCCGCACGTGGGGCGACCGAGGTGCTCTGGCGCGCCGCCGTATGTCGATCAGATTCTGGGCACCATGGTCGAGGTCAACGACGACGGGACCTCCACCGGCCTCGTTCGAGAGATGTGGGACTTCTTGTTCCACACCAAGAAGTGGCAGCTGCCGCCGATCCTCGTCATGCTCGTACGGCTCGCTTTGTTGACCCAGCTGAGCAGCACGGATGCGGCGCCGTTGGTCGACACGCTGTTCTGAGGTTCCATGGTGCAGACGTCTAACCCGATTGAGTTTGAGGTCTTCAAGAACCTCTTCCTGTCCATCGCGGAAGAGATGGGCGTCACGTTGTGCCGCACGGGGTTCTCGCCGAACATCAAGGAGCGCCTCGATTATTCCTGCGCGGTGTACGACGCCAACGGCGACACGATCGCCCAGGGCGATCACATGCCGGTGCACCTGGGCGCGATGCCGCTGTCGGTGCGTGCCGCCATTGACGCGGTCGCGATGGAAGCCGGCGACGTCGTGATGCTCAACGATCCGTTCCAGGGCGGCACCCACCTGCCCGACATCACGTTGGTGTCACCCGTGTTCCTGCCGAAGGACAAGAAGCCGTCCTTCTACGTGGCCAACCGCGCGCACCACTCGGATGTCGGCGGCATGAGCCCGGGCTCCATGCCGGTCGCGCGCGAGATCTATCAGGAGGGATTGATCATTCCGCCCGTGCGTCTCGTGCGTCGCGGCCGGATGGTGGACGACGTGCTGGCGTTGCTCCTGGCCAATGTGCGCACCTCGGACGAACGGGAAGGCGACATCGCCGCGCAGATCGCGGCGAATCGTGTCGCCGAACAACGCCTCCGCGACGTCGTCTTCCGCTACGGCAGAGCAAAAACGATGCGGTATGCCGCGGCGTTGCAGGACTACACCGAACGTGTCGTGCGGCATGCGATCAAGGGCGTGCCCGACGGCGTGTATACGTTCGACGACGCGCTGGATGATGACGGGTTCGGCAGTGGACCCGTGACGATCCGTGTGGCGATTACTGTCAAGAAGGATCAGGCGACGGTTGACTTCACCGGGTCGGCGCCGCAGGTCACCGGCAGTGTCAATGCGAACTATGCGATCACGTGGTCGGCGTGTCTGTATGCGTTCCGGTGTCTGGTGCAGGATGACGTCCTGTACAACGCCGGCGTGGGGCGACCCATTCGCGTGATCGCACCCGAAGGATCCATCGTGAACGCGCGTCGGCCTGCTGCGGTGGCCGGTGGGAACGTGGAGACGTCGCAGCGCATCACCGACGTGGTGTTTGGCGCGCTTGGCAAGGCGCAGCCGGACTTCTGGCCGGCGGCGAGCCAGGGCACGATGAACAACGTGACGCTCGGTGGGCAGGACCCGCGCACCGGCCGGCCGTTTGCGTACTACGAGACCATGGGCGGGGGGATGGGTGGCCGCAACAACATGGCCGGTCTCAGCGGTGTGCACACACACATGAGCAACACGCGCAACACGCCGGTTGAAGCGATTGAGCACTACTTGCCCGTGCGCGTGCGTCGTTACGGTTTGCGGCGGGGCAGTGCCGGCGCGGGTGCGGCCCCCGGCGGCGAGGGACTCGTACGCGAATACGAGATGCTGACGGAGACGTCAGTCACGTTGCTCACCGATCGCCGTGTGAGCGCACCGTATGGCGCCCAGGGCGGGAAGCCCGGCGGCAAGGGACGCAACACGCTGATTCGCGACGGCCAGGAACAGCCGTTGCCTGGCAAGATGCAAGTCACCCTCCGCACCGGCGATCGCCTCCGCGTGGAGACACCGGGTGGGGGCGGGTACGGACTGAAGTGATCGTGTGGTTCATCGGTTCATCGGTTCATGGTTCATCGGTGCTGGAACCTGGAACCGACCCCGCACCCTGAACCCGTCACCCAGGAACCCCGTACCCGGAACAGCACCATGAACCATGAACCGATGAACCATGAACCACGGCGGTTCAGAGTTCAAGCCGCCGTAATCTCCGTCACCATCCCCATCAGGTAGTGGAGCGTGACCGTGTCGCCCGGCTGCATGTTGCGGGGGGTGGCTTCGTCACCGACGCGGGCGTGGCGGATCTCGCCTTCGGGATCCTCCGGGTCGGTCCAGAAGACGTCCAACGACACCTGCCCGTGGATCGAGATGGGTTGGATGCGGTGCACGATCGCTGTTCGGGTTCCTTTTAACATCTGGCGCGTTCCTCGGGTCCGCTATTATGCGAGTGGAGACCTTCATGGTGACACGAACCGCGCGTCGTTGGACGCGCCAGGCCTGCGTCGTGGTGGCGCTGGCCGGGATGACGCTGGCGCCCGTGCGCGGACAGGAGCCGCTGCCGTCAGGCGCGGATCTGGTGGCGCGGTACGTTGCCGCCATTGGCGGCGCCGAGGCCTGGCGTGCGCTGACCTCGGTGCGCGCGACCGGCACCACCGAGTTGCCCGAACAGAATCTTCGCGGCACGTTTGAATCCGTGTCCGCCAGACCGGGCCGCACGGTGATGCGACTCGAGATTGGCGGCCTCGGCAAAGTCGAACAGGGATTCAACGGGGACGTCGGCTGGATTCTCGATCCACTCGTGGGGCCCTCCCTCGTCACGGGGGATTCGCTGGTGGAGATGAAAAACGACGCGCACTTTGACGGCGTGTTGCACCCGCCCGATCTGATTGCGTCCGTGGTCACAACAGCCAGAACCGAGTTCGACGGGCGTCCTGCGTTCAAGGCCAAGGTCACCTACGTCACCGGCCAGACGCGCGATCAGTACTTCGATGTCGAGTCGGGTCTGTTGCTCGGCAGCGAAGGCATCAGCTCCACGCCGATGGGCAACCTCCCCGTCAAGGTCACGCTGCGTGACTACAAGTTGTGGGGCTCCATCCGGCAGCCGAGCCGCATGATCCAGACGTCGATGGGACTCGACCAGCACTTCATCGTCGACACCGTTGAACTCAATGCCGTCAAGCCGGAGGCGCTGGAGCCACCGGCGGTGATTCGCGCGCTCATCAAGACGGACGCCTGGAGGAACGAGGCGGTGGCGTCGTTCGACGAGGCGTGGACGACAATCCGTGATTCGTATTACGACCCAGCGTTTGGTGGGCTGGATTGGGAGGAGGTGCGTGCATCGCTGCGCCCGAAGGTGCTCGCAGCCCCCGATGCAGAAGCCGCGCGCGCGGTCATTCGCGAGATGCTCACCACCCTGAAACAGTCGCACTTCGCGCTGCTGTCGGCGGCGCCCGACGTCGATAATCCCGCGCCTTCCGGTCCGCTGGTGGTGCCCATCGATGTGCGCGTGATCGATGGTGATGTCGTGATCTGGAAAGTCCGCGAGGAAACCGATGCCGCGCGCGCAGGGCTGAGGCCCGGGCAGGTGGTGCTGGAGATTGATGGGGAGGTGCCTGCCGATTGGGTGCGGCCGCAGCCGACGGTGGATTCGCGCGTCACCGCGTGGGAGGCCTGGCGCCGTGTGCAGCGTGTGTTGCACGGGACGTCCAATGCGCGGCTGCGCGTCCGGGAGGAAGGCCGCGAGAAAGTGGTGCCGGTCCGCCGGGTGATGCCCGAGGGGGACCGCGTCGTCTTTGGCGACATCCCGGCGTCCTACGTCCGTGTCTCCGACCGTGCCGAGCGCACGCCCTCCGGCCACGTGGTCGGTGTTGTCGCCTTCAACATCTGGATGGCCTCGGCGGGACCGGCGATCGAGGCGGCGATCGATCGGCATCGTGCATCGCATGGCCTGGTGATCGATCTGCGGGGCAACCCCGGGGGAATGGCCGCGATGATCAGCGGCGTGGCCGGTCATCTCACGAACGAGCGGCAACTGCTGGGCCGGATGAAGACCCGCGATTCCGAGCTGGTGTTTGAAGCCAATCCTCGAATTGTCATGCCCGATGGCCGCCGCGTCACGCCGTTTGCCGGGCCCGTGGCCGTGCTGGTGGATGAATTGACCGCGTCGGCGTCCGAGTGTTTTGCGGGTGGGTTGCAGAGCCTGGGGCGTGTGCGTGTGTTTGGCCGGACCTCGTCCGGTCAGGCCTTGCCGGCGTCCACCAAACGGCTGCCCAACGGCGATCTGCTCATGTATGTGGTCGGCAATTTTGTAACCGGGACGGGACAACGGCTCGAGGGAAGTGGCGTCATTCCAGAGGAAACCGTGGCCCTCACCCCCGCCGCCCTTCTGGCCGGCCGCGACCCCGACATGGACGCCGCGCTCCGGTGGCTGGACCGGGCCCTGACCCCCTGATTTGCCAAGTCTCCGGATTTGTTGTTATCCTCCACCGACCTACACGATTGCCTAGTGTTCTTCGCTTTGAGGTCATGTCTGACCTTGGTTGCAGGCGATCGCTCTTGCAGGAGTCACAGAACGAATGGAACAGCGCCCACTGCGCTTGGGCGATCTCGTGGACGATTACTGTCCTCGTGAACGACGCCTAACCGACCACGCCATAGTTGCCATTGTCGGCGAAGAAATCCGGCAGACGCGCTGCACCACCTGTGAGGCGGAACACGTCTACAAGGGCGGCAAGGCACCCATCAGGAAGAAAAAAGACGCGACCGCCGTGCTCTACGACCAGGTGCTCGCAAACGCCACAGCTGGAGCCGTCGTAGCGGCCGTCGCACCCACGCCACCTGAGCCACCTGAGCCACCCCCGCCACCCGCTGACGAAGTCTGGACCCTGCACCGCACGCTGATTCGTGCGACGTTGCCGCGCACGCCGGAGGCCGTTGCCACCCAGCGACCCATTCCGGAATTCACGATGCACCAGCGCAATGTGCGTGGGTCACACATGTTCCGGCAACCGAACGGGTTCCACGCCAACGGCAACGGCAACGGGGATGGACCGCCCCGCAATCACTTCCGGGGTGATGCGCAGCCCGGCGCTCCCAATGGGGGCCGTCCCGGCGGCAGCGGCCGGCGTCGTCGTCGCAACAAGAAGGCTCGTCCCGTCAGCTGACAGATAAATACATCCGCATGGCTCAATTCGCGAACAAAGTTGGCCTCATTGTTGGTGTGGCCAACAAGCGCTCGATCTCCTGGGCGATTGCGCAGGCCGCATCCGCCGAAGGCGCATCGTTGGTGCTCACGTACGCTGGTGAGCGTCTTGAAGAAAACGTCCGCGAACTCGCGGCCACGTTGCCCAACACCACGGTGTTGCCGTGTGATGTGACCGACGATGCACAGATGGATGCGTTGTTTGCTGCCATCGAAGCGAAGCACGGTGGGCTGGATTTCATGGTGCACGGCGCTGCGTATGCGTTGCGTGAGGATCTCGCCGCGCCGTTTGTACAGACATCACGCGAAGGGTTTCGTATCGCCCTCGAGGTGAGCGCCTACTCGCTTGTGGCGCTCTCGCGCAGGGCCGCCCCGATGATGGCCGCGCGCGGCGGTGGCAGCATCGTCACGCTCAGCTATCTCGGTGCCGATCGCGTGTTCACCAATTACAACGTGATGGGCGTGGCCAAGGCGGCGCTCGAGTCGAGCGTGCGATACCTTGCGAGCGACCTCGGGCCGCAGGGCATTCGCGTCAACGCGATATCCGCCGGACCGATCAAGACCCTTGCGGCGTCAGGCATCTCGGGCTTCTCGGGCATCCTGCAGACGTACCGCGATCGCGCGCCGCTGCGGCGTACGGTGGAAACCAGTGAAGTTGCCGATACGGCGGTGTTCCTGCTGGGTCCGGCCGGACGTGCGGTGACGGCCGAGGTCCTGATGGTGGACGCCGGCTTTCACGCCATGGGCGTGTAGGACACGATGGCGCCGCGCGTGTTGCTTTGCGGCGCCGACGTGGTGCTGCCCGACCGCGTCGTCTCCAACCTCACCATCGTCATTGAAGGCGACCGCATCGTTGATCTGGTCGCCGGCCCACGCGAAGTGGGAACGGACGAGGTCCGTCACGATTTGACGGGTCACATCATCGTGCCCGGCTTCATCGACGTGCACGTGCACGGCGTGCTCGGCGTGGACGTCATGGACGACCCATCGTCCGTGTGTGCCGTGGCGCGACAGCTGCCCCGGTTTGGCGTGACGGCGTTCTGCCCGACCTCTGTCGCGTGTTCTCCGGAGACACTTGCCTCGTTTCTCGCGGCCGTCGGCGAAGCGCGCATGCAGCGCGACCCGATGTCCGCCCGCGTGTTGCCCGCGCACCTCGAGTCCGCGTACATCAACCCCGACTACCGCGGCGCCCAACCCCTGGAATGGCTGAAATCGAGCTCGGAGGCGATTTCTTCGAAAATCGCCTCCGAGCTCATTTTTCGCCCTGACGTGGGCATCCTGACGATGGCCCCCGAGATCCCCGGCGGGATGGATCTGCTTCGTGCCGCGCGGGCGGCGGGAGTGCGCGTGTCGCTGGGGCATTCGGGGGCGACGTACGAGCAGGCGATCGAAGCGATTGAAGCCGGCGCTCAGCACGCCACGCACCTCTTCAACCGCATGTCACCCATGACCCATCGGGATCCGGGACTGGTGGGGGCTGTGCTCGAGCGTGAGGAAGTGGCCGCAGAGATCATCGGTGACGGGTTCCACGTGCATCCGGCTGTGGCCCGAGTGGCCATTGCCGCCAAGGGCCGTTCCCGCGTGATGGCGATCACGGATGGCACGGCCGGATCGGGCCTGCCCCGTGGTGCCTGCGCCACCCTCGGGGGGCGACGCATTACGGTGGGTGACACGGCGACTCTCGACGATGGAACGTTTGCGGGGAGCATTGCCACGATGGACAAGGTGTTTGGTGTGCTGGTCACCCGTGCCGGCCAATCCCTGGTCGAGGCCGCCACCCTCTGCGCCACCACCCCAGCCCGTGAACTCGGCCTCACCACCCAGGGCGCCATCGTCACTGGCCACATGGCCGACCTCACCGTGCTCACGGCCAGCCTGCAGGTGGCCCAAACCTGGATAGGCGGCCAGCGCACCCAGAACCCCTAACCAAGAACCCGGCACCCGGAACAGCACCATGAACCAGGAACCGATGAACCATGAACCCTCGTAGAGGAAGGTTATGCCCCGATCCCTCGTAGCCTGTGCCGTGCTCCTGTCCACCGCCTGCTCGGTGAATGTCGACCACCAGGGGCACATCAAGCGGGACGACAAGAAGTTCGTTGTGGATGGCATCGCCACGCTGAACCTCTCCACCTTTGATGGCGTGATTGAGATTCGCGGCTGGGATCGCAACGAGGTTGAGGTCGCAATCGAGCAGCGCGCTCAGGACAAGGACACCGTCGACAAGATTCAGGTCACGTCGGAGCAGAAGGGCGACACCATCACTGTGGACGTCCGGTATTCAGGCTCCTCGCGATATATCGGCATCGGCGTGTTTACGTCGCCCACGGCGCGCTTGATCATCAATGCGCCGCGCAAAGTGAACGTCATCGCGCGCACGGGTGACGGCAGTATCGTCGTTGATCGCCTGAACGGCCGGCTCGAACTCAAGACGACCGACGGCACCGTGCGCACGACAGAGACGTCAGGAACGTTGCTCGTCGAATCCGGCGACGGTTCGATTCGGATCGAAGACGTGGCCGGCATCGTCGAGGCCAGGACCGACGATGGGGCGGTGCGGGTGACGGGTGTGCCGTCCTCCGTGCGTGTGCGATCAGGTGACGGGTCGGTGGTGTTGCGCGTGCGTCGAGGCGCCATCATGACCGACGACTGGATGATCACCACACGGGACGGATCGATCGTCGCGGAGTTGCCCGAAGGCTTTAATGCGCTCATCGAAGCCGAACCCGGTTCGGGAGATCGCGCGCGATCGGATCTTGAACTGGCCGACCAGGTCGGCGGCACCCGCGAGCAACGCACCCTTCGCGGTCGTCTCGGCACCGGCGGCAAACTGTTGACGCTGCGCACAGGCGACGGGTCGATTCGGATTACCAACTACTGAGGGCGTTCCATCGTTCACGGCATTTGCTGCACTTGCGGCAGTGTGAATCGCCGGGACCGGGCTTCATGCACGACAACGTGAGTTCCAACGGCACTCCGAGCACGTGCCCGCGCACAACCACATCAGCCTTGGACACTATCAGGAACGGCGCGGCCACCTCGATCGGGTGAGCCAGGCCGACGCTGGCTGCCTGCGACGCTGCCTGAAAGAACCCCGTCGTTGCGTCAGGAAACGGATTGCCGGCGAGTGAGCCGATGACCAGCCTGGACACGTCGTGCCGACGGCACCAGGTCGCGGCCTTGGTGATCAGCAGCAGGTTCCGGCCTTCGAGGTACACGGCCGCATCGGGTGTGTGCAGCCCTGGTGGCGATCCAGTGATGGCCCAGTGGTCGGCCGGGTAGACATCGTCGACCGGGGCAGACAGCGTCACCAGGGGCCTCGCAGATCCGAGGAACAGCGGGGAGGTCAGCAGCCGACAAAGGGCGCGCTCCTCGGCATCCTCCCAGGCGAAGCCGGACCGCACGTGGATGGGGGTTGCCTCGTGCCCGGCGGACAGCTCCTCCGCCAGCAGCACGGTGCTGTCGACACCGCCCGACGCGAGCACCGCTGACCGGATTTGGCCTGTACGCCCCATGGGTGCATGATCAATAGCTCATGTCGTTCCTCGTTACCAAGCGCATTGACTTCTGCTACGGCCACCGGCTGATGGACTACGACGGCGTCTGCCGCCACCTGCACGGCCACAACGCCATGGTGGAGATCGACATTCAGGCCGAGGCGCTCGACGCCCGGAACATGGTCGTGGACTTCTCGGACGTCAAACGCCTGGTCAAGGCGTGGATCGACCGCGAACTCGACCACAAGCTGATTCTTCGCACCGACGACCCGATGGTCTCGGTGCTGCAGGCGCAGGGGGAACCGCTCTTCCTGCTCGACAGCAATCCCACGGCTGAGCGTCTCGCGCAGCTGATCTACGACCAGGCCCGCTCCCTCGGCTTCAACGTCGTCGCAGTGCGATTCTGGGAAACGCCGACCTCGGCCGCTGCCTACGTCGGGTAGGGAGCACGGCACGCTCCAAACCAGCGTGCCCTACTGCGTGTTTCACAGCACGCACGAGGGCGTCGCCGTGCAGGTCGTCGCGTGAGAGCCGGCAACCGCCGAGTGCCGTGAATGTGCCCGCGCCGAACAGCGCTTCCAGCGACAGGGCGAGAGCGATAGCCGCACCGACCATCGGCATTCCACCCGTGCCGGGATGCCGAACGTGCGGAAGAAGTCGCGGCTTCCGAAGGGCGGCTCAGGCGCGTCGAACTGCCCGCGCTGGCTGACGAAGTCCCCCTAAATCGCCAAGTCGTCACCGATCCCCCAGCCGAGGTTCCCTTCGATGCCTTCCACGGTGGCGCCACCGAGGTTGGTCTTGAAGAGCACCGAATCAGTCGTGATGCTGGCGCGTGTGTATCCCGAGGACACCAATATGCCGATCATCGTCAAACTCGACGACCTGCTCCACGACCGGCGCATGACCCTGACTGACCTGGCGGGCCGCGTCGGTCTGACGTTCGCCAACCTGTCGATCCTCAAGACCGGAAAGGCGCGCGCACTTCGGGTCTCGACGCTTGAGGCGATTTGTCAGGCGCTCGGGTCTGAGCCTGGTGATCTGCTCAGGTTCGAGGCGGAGCCACACAAGGGCTGAAGCCCTTGTGCTCCGACATGCGATGGCCTAACCGACCAGCACCTTGGAGGCCGCGCGTGTGCCGATGGTCACGGCATCGCCAGTGTCCATGCGCAACAGGACCGAATCCGCCATGTCGTCGCGCGATTCGATGGTCACGGTACTCCCCGGCATCAGGTGACGTTCCTCGATGAACCGCAGGAAGTCCGAGCCCTGGTCGATCACGCGGACGACGGTCAGCGGGATGTTCATGGGGGCAGACAGCAGGTCGAAGTACTCGGGATGCGAGATGGTGCCTTCGGCAGTCGGGATGGGATCGCCGTGTGGATCCGATTCGGGACGACCGAGCATTTCGTCGATGCGGTCGATGAGTTGTTCGGACACGGCATGCTCGAGGCGCTCGGCTTCGTCGTGCACCTCGGCCCAGCTCATGCCGAGGACCTTCACGAGAAACAGTTCGATGAGCCGGTGGCGGCGCAACACCAGCGACGCGAGTTTTTCGCCCGCGTCGGTGAGCCGCACACCCATGTACGGTTCGTAGTGCACGAGTCCCGACTCCGCCAGCGTCTTCACCATCGTTGTCGCCGTGCCGGGCACGACGCCGAGTGCGGACGCGAGTTGTCCCATCGGGACAAGCGCGCGTTCGCCTGACGGCACCTGCGCGTGGGCGCGGTTGACCGCCTCCGTCAGATGGATTGTCTTGAGGTAGTTCTCAACGGTTTGCGACGGCAACATGTCGCGGTGATCCTCAGCGAACGGCCAGTCGGGCGACAGCCGGCACCAGGAAGGGGAGCAAATCCGACTCGTTGAGTTTGCCAATCGCAGTGCCTTCGGCGATCGGACGCTCTTCGACGTGTACGTTCTGGCGGTTGACCGTGACGCTCAGGCGGCCGAGCACTCGGGGTGGACGGACCGACGTGTCGAGCACGAACTCAACGAAGTCGTCGGCGGATTTGTCCGACGCAATGCGGGCGGACCCAGCCGGGGTCTGCGCCTGAAAAGCGAGGCCTTCGGCGCGCAGCACACTGACGGTCTGGCGGACGAGCGGGCCGGCGGTTTCAACAATGAAGTGGGCGTACGCGGCGTGGGCGGCGTCCGATCCCTGTCGTCGCTCGGCGGCCTCGGTGCGGGCGTGTTCGATCTCGCGGAGGAGCTGGCGACGGAGTTCTGCGACTTCCATGCGCACGATCGTACTACGGCCGCAGTAGCCGGATGGCCCCAGCGGCGGCCATGGCCTCGATTCCGGCGTCATCCAGTCCCAGGTATTCGTGCAGGACCATCCTGGTGTGTTCGCCCAGTCGCGGTGCGGCCGATCGAACGGATCCCGGAGACTCGGAGAGCTTGACCGGCACGCCAAGCACGGGCAATGGGCCGATCGTGGGGTGGGCCACGGTTGCCACCATGGCCCGGGCGATGGTCTGGGGATCGGTCAGGGCTTCCCCGATCGTGCGCACGGCTCCACACGGCACGCCGGCGTCGTTGAGCTTCGAGACCCAGTCGGCTGCGGAGCGTGTGCGGAGGACGCCGGCGACGAGCGGTTGGAGTGCGTCGTGATGGTGGACGCGACCTGCGTTGGTGATGAATCGGGAATCGGTTGCGACCTCTGCGAGTCCGGCTACGCGGCAGAAACGGTGGAACTGATCGTCATTGCCCACGGCCAACACGAGCACGCCATCAGCGGTGTCGAACGTGTTGTACGGCACGATGGTCGCGTGTCGGTTGCCGAGCCGCACGGGTGACTCTCCGGTCGCGAAGTAGCGGCCGGCCTGATAGGTGAGCAGTGATGTCACGGCGTCGAGCAGGGCGATGTCCACGTGTTGTCCGCGTCCTGTCGTGCCGCGCGCGATGAGCGCCAGCAAGAGTCCCTGGAATGCGAACATGCCTGCGGTGATGTCGGCCACGGCGACTCCGAGTCGCACCGGTGATCCGTCCGGCGTCCCCGTGATGCTCATCAGGCCGCCTTCGGCCTGGATCATCGCGTCGTATCCGGCCTCCTGGCGGCGTGGCCCCGTGTGGCCGAAGCCGGAGATGGACACATAGATCAGGCGCGGATGTTTCTCGGCGAGCGCTGCGTACCCGAGTCCGCGCGCATCAAGTGTTCCCGGCCGGAAATTCTCGACGATGACGTCGGCGTTGGCGATGAGGGCGTCGAGCACCGCGCGTCCGTCCGGCGTGGAGTAATCGAGCGCGACACTTTCCTTGTTGCGATTGATGCTGAGGTAATACGCGCTCTCGCCTTCGAGGAATGGCGGTCCCCACGCCCGTGTGTCATCCCCGCGTGTCGGGTGTTCGATCTTGATGACCCGCGCGCCCATGTCCGCCGCGAGCATCGTGCAGTACGGCCCCGAGAGCACCCGCGTGAGGTCGAGAATCGTAAGGCCCGCGAGGGGCCCGCGCGAAATCAGCTCGGAGGCGATTTTCACGAAAATCGCCTCCGAGCTGATTTCACGATTGTCATCAGGTCGCTGAACAACGCGAAGGCGGTCTTTTCAAGACCGCCATCGCGCTGCGTGATGACGACCCGTCCCAGCAGGTCCGTCTGCAGTTCCAGGGCGTTGGCCTGGCCGTCGAGTTGGGCCAGGGGGTCGTCGGCCTCGAGTTCCTCGAGGCCGACGGTGAAATGAGCTCGGAGGCGATTTTCGTGAAAATCGCCTCCGAGCTCACCGGACGCCACAAGCTTGAGGCGGTGGCCGCGGGCCACCGCCTCACGCGCCCACTCGGCATCGGCAGGGCCGATGCCGGTGCGCGCGACCGCCTGCGGCGTGATCCCCGCCCCCATCCACACGTTCGCCATCGCGGCCACCTTCGCTGCCGCGTCCCACCCGTCCACGTCCAGCGACGGGTCCGCCTCGGCCACACCAGCCGTTTGCATCCGCGCCAGCGCGGATGCAAACGGCTCGCCGTGCTCCATCGCCGTCAGGATGTGGTTCGTCGTGCTGTTCACCACACCGCGGAATCCAAGGACCGTCACGCCGGGCATCGTCTCACGTACCAGATTGAACACCGGGATGCCGTCCATGACGGCGCCTTCGAACAGGAACTCACGACCTGCCCGCCGGGCCTCGGCGGCCAAGTCGTCATATGCGTGCGCAACAGGTCCCTTGTTCGCGCTCACCACATGCGCGCCCGCGCGTAACGCCTGACGCACACGCGAAATCGCCGGCTCGCCAGACTCGATCACCAGCGGCGTCGTCTCAACGACCACGTGGGTCTCGGCGCCCAGGGCAACGAGTTGTGCGATGAGTTGATCGGCTGTGTGTTCAGACGGCGTCGGCCCAATCGCGCCTCCGCCCGCCACCTCTCGCGCGAGTCGTGTAGCGTCGAGGCCCGCGTCCAGATACGCGCTGCCGTGCCGCCCGGTGGCAATGCCGGCCACCACCGGCGTGACACCGGCAGCGTCCAGCACCGCGCGTTGCTCCTCCAGCAGGTGCACAAACCGGCGTCCGACATGACCGAATCCCAGGAGCAACAACGCAACGCGCATTCGCAAGGTCCGGCGTAGAGTGTAGTAGAGGTTCGTATGAAGATGTTTCCGATCCTGCTCTCGTTGGCCGTGCTGCTGCCGGCCGTGTCCACCGCTCAACCCGCCGCGGCACCTCCCGTCATCGTTGCCCGCGGAGAAAGCACCGTGAAGGTGGCCCCTGATCAGGCGTGGGCCACCGTGGTGGTCGAAACACGCGACGCCAAGGCGCCTCAGGCTCGTCAGCTTTCGGCCGTGGCCATGACGGTCGTGATGGCCGCGCTCACGGCGTCCGGACTCTCCACCAACGCCATCAAGACGGTCGGCTACTCGCTGACTCCGGACTACGAATACGTCAACGGCCGCCAGCGCATGCGCGGGTTCCTCGTGTCGAATCAGGTCCTGGTTCGGATCGACGATGTCGCCAAGGTTGCCGACGTGCTGGACGCGGTCGGCAGACTCACACTGGCTGCTTCCTCGAACCTGACCATCGCCAATCTGCGCTTCGATCTCACGGATCGCTCGGCGCTGGAACGCGACGCGCTCCGTATGGCTGTCGTGGATGCGATGGAGAATGTCAAAGCCATGGCCGCAGGTGCAGGGGCGACGCTGGGACGCATTGCCAGAATCGATCAGGTCGGCGGCCCTCAACAGTTCGACAAGATCGAACCGATGATGGCGATGGCGGTGCGCGGTCAGATGAATGAGTCGATCGTCGGCACCCCGATAGCGCCGTCGGAGATCGAGATCCGCGCAGGCGTGATGTTGACCGTCGAGATACGTTAGCTCGGCTTCACCGGCCGCTCATCCTCGCGATCGACCACGGTCAGCTCGTCTTTCTGCACCCGCCTGACGGTGAGGTGCAGCGGCTCCGCGACCTCGAGCTCCTTGTTCGAGCTGACGCCAAGCTCCTTGAACCGTCTCGCGCCCGGCAGCACCTTCTGTTCAAGCGAGCCCACCAGCCTGTCGTAGCTGCTGGCCGCCTGCTTCAGGTGTGCGCCGACAGAGCTCAGGTGATCCACCATCGTTGACAACCGGTCGTAGAGGTCGCGACCCAGCTGCTGGATCTCCTCTGCGTTGACGGCGAGCTGCTGCTGCTTCCACCCGTACGCCACTGCGCGCAGAATCGCCATCAGCGTCATCGGCGTTGCCGGCACCACGCGCATGGATGACGCCAGTTCGAGCAACGTTTCATCACGTTCAAACGCCGACGCCAGCAGCGGCTCCAGCGGCAGGAACATCACGACGAACTCAGGGGACGGTTGGAACTGTGTCCAGTACGCCTTGCCGCCGAGCGTCTTGACGTGATCCCTGACCTGTCGCGCATGTGCAGTCAATTGCACATCCCGATCGGCCTCGTCGTGCGCATTCGCCGCGCGAAGATACGCATCGATCGGCACCTTCGAATCAATGACGATCGTCGCACCTCCTGGCAGGCGCACGATCATGTCCGGCGTCTGTCTCGCACCATCGTCGCTCGTCGCCTGTGCCTGCTCTTCGAAGTCGCAGTGTTCCAGCATGCCGGCCATTTCGACGATGCGCCGGAGCTGGACTTCGCCCCAGCGTCCGCGGGCGTTGGGAGAGCGGAGGGCCTGTGAGAGGCCCTCGGTGGTCTTGCGGAGTTGCTCCTGCGTCTGTGCCAATCCACTCAACTGCGACGTGACCGCCCGGAACGACCCTTCGCGATCGCGGTCGGCTGAGGCCACCTGGGTCTGGACCTTGTCGAGGGTGTCACGCATCGGCTTGAGCAGCGCTTCCGCGCGCTGCACAAACTCCTGCCGGTTGTCACGCAGCGCATCTTGTGACAAGGCCGCGAACGACTCGCGGAGGCGAGCCTGGCTTTCGTCGAGGGTCCGCTGCAGATCGACGGCTGCACGCCGTTCGGCGGCCAGTTCGGCCGTGACGCGGGCCAGGTCTGCGACCATGCGCTGCCGACGGCTGAGGAACCAGACCCCCGCCGCCGTCGCACCCAACGCGACCCCGAACACCAGAAACAGCACGCTCTCCATCGTCAGTAGCTATAAGCTCCCGTCGTGACAAACGAGGTCACGGCCCGTGTGGCCGCCTACGATCGCCTTCGAGGACTGATTATCGTCCTGATGGCCATCGACCACGCGAGCTATTTCATCGCGCGCGTCCATCCGCTGGAGACGTGGGCCACGCCGCCCCCGTATTATCCCGACCTCGCGTCCTTCCTCACGCGGTGGCTGACCCACCTCTGTGCGCCGGGGTGTTTCATGCTGATGGGCATCGGCATCGTGTACTTCGCCGAGAGCCGTCGTCTCGCCGGATGGACGGACGGGCGCATTACGCGCTTTGTGGCCACCCGGGGGGCCGTCCTGCTGCTCGTGCAGCACTTCCTGGAGAACCCGGCGTGGCTCCTCGGGATTCTGTCGGCTGATCCTGCTGTCGAGTCAACGATGGGAACTGTGCCCGGACCTGGCGGCGAGACCATGCTCGCCTTTGCGGTGCTGAGCGCGCTCGGCGTGGCGATGATCGTGGGCAGCGTGTTGTGGCGGGCGCCTTGGTGGGTGCTCGTCGTGGCAGGGGTGTCGGCGTTACTCGTGGGCGCTGTGATGACGCCGCTTCCGGCAGCGATTCTCGAGCCCCAACCCGCGTGGAAGCAGTTGTTGTTTCTACCGGGGAGCACCGGGCTTCTGCAGAATCTCTATCCGTGGGTGCCGTGGCTGTTTCCCATGGTGATGGGACTCACAATCGCGCGCATGATTCGGGCGAACGACGTGTCGATGACCGGAGGTCTCTTTACACGCGGGCTCTGGCTGATCGGAATGTTCGTGTTTGCTCGATTTATGGGTACCGATCCCCACCCGCCTGCTGATGGCCTTGTCGGCTGGCTCACCGTGACCAAGTATCCACCCAGCACAGCGTTCCTGTTCCTGATGCTCGGCCTGAACCTGCTCCTGCTCGCCGCTCTGGCGAAGTGGCCGGCGCGCTGGCTCGCGCCGCTGGAAGTCTTCGGCCGCGCGCCGTTCTTTTTCTACCTGGCACATCTCTGGGCGTTTGGTGCGCTCAGTTGGGCGTTCCCGACCGGGACGTCATTCCCTGTGTTGTACCTCGTCTGGGCCCTCGTCGTCGGCGCCTTGTATCCCACCTGCGCCTGGTACGCCCAGTTCAAATCCTCAAAGCCCCAGACCTCACTCTGGCGCTTGTTTTGAACGGCGGACCGCGGACTGCGGACTGCGGACTAGCGGACCAGCGGACCGCGGACCAGCAGTTCCCGCACCCGCGCCTGTGCCTTGGCGCGCACCGCGTCGGGTAGCGGCGCGTCGGCCGCCTGCCGGCAGATGCCCGTCGTTGCGCGGAAGTCGGCAATGACGCGCGCGCAATCCGGACACGTTTGCGCATGCTGTTCGATCTGTTCGCACGTCGCGGCGTTCAGGTCGCCGTCGAGGTAAGCGGAAATCTTGGCGAGCAGGCCGTCACAGCTCACAGGTGGCGTTGTCATCGTGTGGCCTCCAGCGATTCACGCAGCATTACGCGCGCCCGGTGCAGCCGGGTCTTGACGTTGTCTTCAGTCATCCGTGTGACCTCCGCCACTTCCCGGGTGGACAGGCCTTCCATTTCCCGCAACAGGACGATCATCCGGTACGCCGGCGGCAGCTTTGCTAGCGCCGTCCGCAGCTCGCGGCCGAGCCACGCATTCAGCGCGAGGTCATCGGGCCCCTTCGAGTGCGTCGCCACGTCATGGGTGCCCACCCGACGCCCGTCAGCGTGATCCACATGCGGCTGATCCAGCGATTCCACGCGCGCCGGTTCGTCGACTCGTTTACGGCGCTTCATCAAACAGGCATTCCGTACCGTCCGGAACAGCCAGGTGCGGAACGCCGACGGGTCCTTGATGCTGTCGACGTGTTTGTACGTCCTGATCAACGCGTCCTGCATCACATCCTCGGCATCTTCAGCATGCCCACACACAAGCAGCGAAAACCGGAACGCCACCTGCTGAGCCCGCATCAACAGCTGCTCCATGGCCGACTCGTCGCCCAACGCGGCGGCCAGCACAAGCGGCGCGTACGGATCGGGCGCGCTGGTCGCGTCCGTCGCGTCTGAGAGATGCGGATTTCCCGGTTTGGCGACGGTCACAGACAAATTGTCACCTTTTTCCGAACCCCGCATCTCTGGGGGGTGATGGCACGACACATCGGCCGTTTGGCCCCACTTCTTCTGTTGATCGCCTCGGCGGCTTCCGCGCAGACATCCCTGACGCTGGACGAAGCGCTGGCGAAGGCACTGGCGAATAACCCCACGCTGGCCGCGGCGCGAGCCCAGGCTGATGGCGCCTCGGCCGGCGTGACTGCCGCTCGTGGGCAGTGGTTTCCCCGGGTGACACTTAGCGAGAGCGCGACCCGCAGCGACCAGCCGGTCTTTGCCTTTGGCGCGCTGCTCTCCGCGCGCCAGTTCACCGCCCAGGACTTTGCGGTGGCGCGACTGAACAGCCCGGGCGCCACGAACCTCTTCACCACGCGCGTCGGCGTCCAGCAGATCCTCTTTGACGGTGGCCGCACCTCTGCCGCAATGGCTGAATCCCGCGCCCGTCGCGACGCCGCGACGGCCTCGGTCGACGAAGCGGCCACTGCCATCACGCTTGCAGTCACCAGCACGTTCGGACAACTCGTCACCCTTCAGGCGTCGGCCCGGGCTCTTGATGCCGCCATCGCCGCAGCGACCGAAGACCTGGTGCGGGCGGAACGCCGCCGCGACGCCGGCACGGTCACCGACGCGGATGTGCTCGCGATTGCCGTCCACCTCTCGGAGCTCCGGCAGCGACGGATTCTGCTGAACGCCAACGTCGCCGCCGCGGCCGCCACGCTCAACCGCCTCATGGGCGCGCCGGTCGAGTCGCCGATTGCTGTCGTTGTTCTCCCACCGCCGAGTTCCCACGCCACGCCGGATCTTGAGGCGTTGTTTACGGAAGCCTGGGGTTCGCGCCCCGATCTGCGTCGCGCCGCCGCGGACATCCTCATCGCCGCCGCGGCCGCGCGCCAGGCCTCGTCCGTCTGGTGGCCACAGGTCGCCGCACAGGCCGGCGTTGAGTGGAACGGGATCACTGCCGGCGACCGTGCGCGGTCCTGGGTCGTGGGTGGAGAAGTTCGATGGTCGCTCTCACTCTCAGGCGCCGACCGCGCCCGCGTACAGGCGGCCTCGCACGCACGGTCAGCGGCAGAACTGATGCGCGCGGACCTTCGCGCCGCCATCCAGGTGGAAGTACTGACGGCCGTGCGTCAACTCGAAGCCGCGCTGGCGCGTGTCTCCGTCGGCGCCGAGTCCGTCGCGCAGGCCGCCGAACGCGCCCGCGTCGTGCGCAATCGATACGACGCAGGCCTGGCCTCGATGACTGATGTAGTGACTGCGTCCAGCGCGCTGCTCGACGCCGAGGCGCGGCACACCGCCGCGCACGTGGATGTGATGAACGCGCAGGCGGAACTGCGGCGCGCTGTGGGGAGACGATGATGACGACGACGAAGGTGTGGGGGCTGGGTCTGTTGGTGGCGGTGAGCGCGGCGGCGTGTGGCGGTGATACCGCCCGGACGCCCGAGGCCGATGACACGACGCCGGTGGCCGTGACAACCGACACGGCGGCGCTGACTCCGTTCGCAGACTCGTTTGAGTCCGGTGGCACGCTGGTCGCCCGCCAGACGGCGATCATCTCGAGCCGCGTGCTGGCGCCGGTGCTGCGCGTCACCGTACAGCCGGGCGCCGTGGTGCGCCGGGGGCAGGTGCTCGTGGAGCTTGATGCCGAGCAGATGACCGCCAGTGCCGCCGGTGCCTCGGCGTCGCTCGAAGCCGCACGGGCATCGGTGCGCGCGGCCGAGTCGGAGCAGGCAGCAGCGGAGGCTGGCCTCGCGCTCGCACGGACATCACATACACGCATCGCACGGCTGCATCAGGATCGATCGGCGACCGCGCAGGAGCTGGATGAAGCCCTCTCCGCGCTGCGACAGGCTGAAGCGCGCCTTGCGGCGGTGACCGCACACGTGGAATCGGGCAAGCGGTCGATCGATGCGGCGACCGCCGGTGCACAGGTCGCCACCATCACTCGCAGCTGGGCCACACTGACCGCCCCGTTCGACGGGCGCGTGGTCACTCGCCATGTGGATCCGGGCACGACCTTGGGACCCGGTCAGCCGCTCGTCACCATCGAGGCGACCGGCGCACAGTCCGGCCTGCAGATGGACGTGCGCCTTGACGCCACACGTGCGGCCGGACTCTCACTCGGACAGACCGCCGACCTTCGGGTGGAGACCGGCGGCACATCGGACTGGACGCCCGCGCGCATCACAAAAATCGCGCGCGTGGATCCCGCCTCCCACAGCTTCATCGTCACGCTGGAGCCCGGAGCGTCAGCGCAGGCGTGGCAATCGGGCTACTTCGGCCGCGCCCGCTTCGCCGGCGCGTCCACCGAACGTCTGACCGTGCCCGAATCGGCCATCGTCACCCGTGGCCAGCTGTCGTTTGTGTATCTCGTGGGCGCTGACATGCACGCCCGTCTGCGCATCATTGCGACCGGCGACGCGAGTGGCGGTCGCGTTGAAGTGCTCTCTGGGTTGTCCGCTGGTGACCGTGTCGTGGTGAATCCGCCGGCGACACTGGCTGACGGTCAGAAGGTGCGGTCATGAGCCATCCCATGGGCATGGCCGGGCAACTGGCCGCAGCCTTCGTCCGGTCGAAGCTCACGCCGCTGCTGATCATCTCGTCCATTCTCCTCGGCGCATGGGCCGTGGTGGCCCTGCCGCGCGAAGAGGAGCCGCAGATCATCGTGCCGATGATCGATGTCTTCATCGATCTGCCTGGCGCGTCCCCCGCCGAAGTCGAGCAGCGCATCACACGCCCGCTGGAACAGCGGCTGTGGGAGGTGCCTGGTCTGGAATACCTGTATTCCACGTCGAGCCCCGGCCGCGCGATGTTGATCGCCCGATTCCTTGTTGGTGAGGACGAAGAACGCGCGCTCGTGCGGCTGAACCAGAAGCTCGACGCGTCGGCCGGCGTGCTGCCCGCGGGCGCATCAACGCCGCTGGTGCAGGCACGCTCGATTGATGACGTGCCTGTGATGGCCTTCACGTTGTGGGGACCCGGATACGACGCCGCGCAGCTGCGGCTCATCGGTGCGCAGTTGCGCGACACCTTGAAGGAAGTGCCGGACACATCCGAGATCACCGTGATCGGCGGCCAGCCCCGTCAGGTGACCATCGAGCTCGATCCGCCGGCGCTCGAAGCCCGTGGGCTTGATCCGTTGCGCGTGCAGGCGGCCCTGGCACGCTCCAACGTCCGCATGTCTGGCGCGTCCGTGGTGGCCGGCAACGAGACCACGATGGTCGAAGCGGGCAGCTGGCCCGGCACCGTCGAGGCGTTGCGCGCGCTTGTGGTTGGCGACGCGTCAGGTGTGCCCGTCCGGCTGGGCGACGTGGCGACGGTCATTGATGGCGGCGCCGAACCCTCGGACTTCGTCGCCTTTCACGCCAGCGCGACCTCGTCCCACCCGGCGGTGACGCTGGCCATCGCCAAGCGCAAGGGCACCAACGCGATTGATTTGACGACACGTCTTCAGCACAAGGTGGACTCGCTGCGCGGGTACCTCCTGCCGTCGGACCTGAACGTCACGGTGACGCGCGACTACGGCGAGACCGCGGCGCACAAGTCAAACGAATTGCTGTTTCACATGTTGCTGGCCGTGATCTCGGTCTCGTTGCTGATGTGGTTCGCACTGGGCCGCAAGGAGTCACTGGTCGTGCTGACGGCGATTCCGATGACGCTCGCGCTCACACTCTTTGTGTTCTACCTCTACGGCTACACGCTGAATCGCATCACGCTCTTCGCGTTGATCTTCTCGATCGGTATCCTGGTCGACGACGCCATTGTGGTGGTGGAGAACATCGTGCGCCACCTGCGACTGACACGCGTCAAAGACGCCTTCGATCACGTCGTCATTCGCGCCGTGGATGAGGTTGGGAATCCGACCATTCTCGCCACCTTGACCGTGGTCGGCGCCATTCTGCCGATGGCGTTTGTCGGAGGGCTGATGGGGCCGTACATGCGGCCCATCCCCATCGGCGCCACCGCGGCGATGATGTTCTCTCTTGTCGTGGCTTTCATCGTCACGCCCTGGGCCGCCGTGCGCCTCCTTGGCAGCGGTGCCGAACATCACGATGAGCAGGAAGATCGCCTCACGGTGTTGTACCGGAAAGTGATGCGGCGTCTCATTGAAGACGCGAAGGTCCGGTGGGCGTTTCTCGCGAGCGTCGCCGTGTTGCTGCTGGTGTCGGTGGCCTTCATTCCCCTCGGCTGGGTCAAGGTGAAGATGCTGCCGTTCGACAACAAGAGCGAACTGCAGGTTGTGATCCGGATGCCCGATGCGACGCCGCTCGAAGCCACCGCGCGCGTCGCGGAATCCCTCGCGGAGGCCAGTCTTCGGGATTCGGCGGTCATCGGGGCCCAGAGTTATGTCGGCACCGCGTCGCCGTACACGTTCAACGGTCTGGTGCGGCACTACTTCCTGCGTCAGTCGCCGAACCTGGCTGATGTCCAGCTGCAGCTGATGCCGAAGGAAGACCGATCCGAACAGAGCCATGCGATTGCCACGCGGCTGCGCGAGCAGTTGCTGCCGGTGGCGCAATCGATGGGCGCCGAGATTCAGGTCGTGGAAGTCCCGCCAGGGCCGCCGGTGCTCCAGACGCTGGTGGCGGAAGTGTACGGGCCAGACGCCGATCTGCGACAGGCATTGGCGCGGGACGTGCGGACCGTGTTCGAGCAGACACCCGGTGTGGTCGACGTGGATTGGTATGTGGAGTCGGATCGGCCCAAGGTACAGCTGACCGTGGATGCCGACAAGGCGGCCGCCAGTGGGCTGCCGGCAGCCGAAGTGGCGTCGGTGGTGCGTATGGCAGGGGCTGGCGCTCCCGCCGGACTGCTGCACGATCCACGCGCTCGTGAAGCCGTGCCGGTCATGATGCGACTGCCGCAGTCACAACGCGGGTCGCTCGACAACCTGTCGTCCATCCGCCTGCAGGGGCGGGTGCCGGTGTCGGTTGGTGAACTCACACAGTCCGCGCCGGGTCTCGAAGCGCAGAGCATCTACCACAAGAACCTGCTGCCGGTGACCTACGTGACCGCGGACGTCGCGGGCGTCGTTGAAAGTCCGGTCTACGCGATTCTGCAGATGAACAAAGCGCTCGCGGGCGTGACGACCCCGTCTGGTGCACCGGTCGAGGTGTTCAATGCGGTGCAGCCGGAGAACAGCGCGCAGTATGCGATGAAGTGGGATGGCGAGTGGCACATCACGATCGAGGTCTTCCGCGACCTCGGCATCGCGTTCGCCGCCGTACTCGTCCTCATCTACATCCTCGTTGTCGGCTGGTTCCAGTCGTTCAAGACGCCGCTGACGATCATGATGGCGATTCCGTTCTCACTCGTCGGCATTCTGCCTGCGCACGCGCTCGGAGGTGCGTTCTTCACGGCCACGTCGATGATCGGCTTCATCGCGGGCGCGGGCATTGTCGTGCGGAACTCGATCATTCTTGTGGACTTCATCGAGTTGCGGCTCAAGGACGGCATGTCGCTCGCGGAGGCCGTGATCGATGCCGGCGCCGTGCGCTTCCGTCCGATGGCCCTCACGGCGGCCGCGGTCGTGGTGGGAGCCGCCGTCATCCTGGCCGACCCGATTTTCCAGGGACTCGCCATCTCGCTGATGGCCGGCGAAGTGGCCTCGCTGTTCCTCTCTCGAATGACTGTGCCGGTTGTCTATTACATGTCGGCGCGTACGTAGGGCCGCCTGGGTACGTAGGGCCGCCTGAATTTGAGGCGGCCAATTCCGGAGCACAAGGGCCTTAGCCCTTGTGAGGTTGGGTAAGGTTGGGTGAGGTTGGGTGATGTCATGACGATTCAACGAATTCTGGTTCCCGTGGATTTTGGCGACGCCTCGGTGGCAGCCATCGCGTTGGCCGGCCGGCTCGCCGATGGCTGCGGTGCGTCGCTGACGTTGCTGCATGCGGAAGCGGTGGAGGCGCCGGCGTACTTCACGCGCGATCAGGTGGACGCGCTGGCGGCTGAACGGCGCCAGCGTCAGGAGCAGGCGCGGAAGTATCTGGCGGCGTTTGGCCACAAACACACCGAGGCGCGCTTCCTCGCAGAGATCGCGATGCGATCGCCGATTGACGCCATCACCGAGGCAGCGTTCGATGCGGATCTTGTCGTCATGGGCACCCACGGCCGGTCCGGTCCGAGATTGTGGTGGCTGGGTTCGGTGGCCGAGCGCATTCTGCGGGATCTGACGACGCCGGTGCTGATTGCGCATGCGCGCGATGACGCGCGGCGTCCGCTGACGAGTCTGGCGGTGTTTGCGGCGCCCGGTCTGACCGGGCAGAACGCGCTCGCACTGGCGATGCGGATTGGCGAGGCCGTTAATGCCGAAGTCCACGATCGCCGCGGGGACGCCGCGGACCCGGAGGCCATGTTCAACGACGCCTCGATGGTCGTCGTCGCCGAGCCGTGGGTACACGACCGGGCCTGGCGCACGAAGGTGGGTGAGCCGTTGATTCGTTCTGGCCGCGGCCCTGTGTTGTTTGTGCCCGAACGTACGTAGGAGGTGCCTGATGAAACTTGAAGCGATGTTGCGAATGATTGCCGGTGTGGTAGTGATGGCCAGCGTGCTGGCCGGGATGTACGTGGACAGCCGGTTCTATTGGCTCACGTTGTTTGTGGGTGCGAACCTGTTCCAGTCCGCGTTCACGAACTGGTGCCCGATGATGACGTTCCTGCGCAAAGCAGGTGTTCGCAGCTGACCAGCGGACTGCGGACCAGCGGACCACGGACGGGGTAACATCGCTGCATGTCCCCGCCGCTCCGCTACGCCCGGCAAGTGCTGCTCCCTGAATTCGGAGCCGACGGGCAGCGCAAGCTGGCGGAGGCGCGGGTCCTGCTGGTCGGTGTGGGCGGCCTTGGCTCACCGGCCGCGCTGTACCTCGCGGCCGCCGGTATCGGCACATTGGGACTCGTTGATTACGACGAGGTGGACGAGACCAATCTGCACCGACAGATCATCCACGGCACGCCGGATGTCGGCCGGCCAAAGCTGCAGTCAGCCGCCGATCGCATCGCGGCGATCAATCCGCTGGTACGCCTCGAGCTGCACAATGCGGCCTTTGACGCGGCGAACGCGCGCCGCCTGGTGGACGCCTACGACGTCGTCATTGACGGCACCGACAATTTTCCGACGCGGTATCTGGTGAACGACGCGTGTGTGATGACCGGCACGCCGAACGTGTACGGCAGCATCTTCAGATTTGAAGGGCAGGCGTCGGTGTTTGCCACCGCCGCCGGGCCCTGCTACCGCTGCCTGCATGCGGAGCCGCCGCCCGCGGGATTGATCCCGAGCTGCGCCGAAGCCGGCGTGCTCGGCGTATTGCCGGGAATTATCGGCACGATTCAGGCCACCGAAGCCATCAAGGTGATCACGGGCATCGGTGAACCCCTGGTCGGCCGTTTGTTGCTGTACGACGCGTTGCGGATGAAATTCCGCGACATCACGCTGGCGCGGGATCCGGATTGCCCGGTGTGCGGCGACGCGCCAACGATTACCGCGCTGGTCGCCTACGATCAGGTCTGCCAGACGGATGATCCGATGAAAGATGATCCGACGAAAGATGTCCCGACGAAAGATGCCCCGATGAAAGATGAAATGACTGTTGACGAGTTGCACCAGTGGCGCGAGAGCGGCCATCCCCACATGCTGATCGACGTGCGCGAGCCGTTTGAGCACGCGTCGGCGAATATCCCCGGCGCGACGTTGATCCCGATGGGTGAGGTGATGTCGCAGCTCGCCGCATTGCCGACGGACCGTACGGTGGTCGTGCAGTGTCAGTCCGGGGGGCGCAGTGCCCGCGTGACGGCCGCGCTCCGCGCCAAAGGCTACGACGCGGTGAATCTCGTCGGCGGCATCCAGGCCTGGAAGCGCGCGGGGTATCCTTAGGGTGTGACTTCCAACGACGACGATTTCGCGGCACTCTTCGAAGCTTCCATCCAGACCAAGCGGTTTGAACGTGGCCAGACCATTGAAGGCACCATCGTGGCCATCGGGCCCGAGGTGGCCTTCGTGAACGTGGGTGGCAAGGGCGAAGCCACCATCGACCTTGTCGAACTCCAGGACGAAGACGGCGACGTTGAGGTGAACGTCGGCGACCGCATTCAGGCCGTGGTCGTGTCCACCGGGGGCGGACTCGTGCTCTCGCGGCGGCTTGCGCTGGGGGCGGCCAACGCCGGCCAGCTTGAGGACGCCTTCCGGGCCGGGTTGCCTGTCGAAGGCAAGGTCGAGAAGGCGACCAAGGGTGGCCTGGAGGTGCGCATCGCCCGACAGCGCGCTTTCTGTCCGATGTCACAGATCGATACCGTTCGCACCGAAGACGCATCGGTGCACGAAGGTCGCGTCTACTCCTTCCGCATCATCGAATATCGCGACGGTGGCGAGAAGTTCGTCGTCTCCCGGCGCGCATTGCTCGAAGAAGAACAGAAGACGAAGTCCGTCGAAGTGCGCAAGTCCATCGTTGTCGGCTCCGTGATCACTGGTCGCGTGGTGTCGGTGCGCGACTTCGGCGCGTTTGTGGATCTGGGCGCCGGCGTCCAGGGCCTCCTGCATGTTTCCGAGATGGCGTGGGCACGGGTGTCCAAGGCCGAAGATGTCGTGAAGCCCGGCGACGAAGTCACCGTCAAGGTGCTGCGGGTCGACGATGTGACGCGGCAGATTGCGCTGGGGCTGAAGCAGCTGAGCGCGGATCCGTGGGCGGCGATTGCGGAGAGTTATGCGATCGGGCAGGTATGCCAGGGGAGGGTGACACGCATTGCCGATTTCGGAGCGTTTGTCGAGCTGGAGGCGGGTGTGGAAGCTCTGGCGCATATGTCCACGTTTGCGCCGACAGGCCGCGCCGGTGGGTGGTCGAAGTCGATCTCGGTCGGCATGGCCGGGGCCTTTGAAGTGCTCAGCATCGATCCCGACAAGAAGCGTATTGGCGTCGCGTTGGTCGAGGCCGGGTCAGCCAAGGGCAGCGAGGTGCGGACGGGGATCGCGCCCGGCGCGCGAGTCACCGGCAAAGTTGAACGACACGAGACCTTCGGCGTGTTTGTGTACCTTGCGCCAGGCCGCACGGGCCTGATGCCGCTGAGCGAGACGGGCGTTGAGAAGGGAGCTGACATCAAGAAGGCGTTCCCTGCCGGCAGCGACGTCGACGTCATCGTGCTTGAGGCGGATCCGCAGGGTCGCCGCATTCGGGTGAGCCACAAGGCGATCGACGCTGCCGCCGAGGCTGCGGTCGTGCGGGAGTACACCGAGCGCGCGACTGAGGCGCAGTCCGGGTCCTTTAGTGGATCGTTGGCCGACAAGCTCCGCGGCGCACTAAAGCGGTAGCACCGAGCACCCAGCACCCAGCACCAGGCACCAGGGCACAGCACTGAGCACCCGAGCACCCAGCACTCAGCACCGATTAATAAGACACGTCTCATCAACCACTTAGCACTGGTCACCCGGTTGCCACTTCAGCGCTGTACCGGTAAGATGGACTCGTTCGGTCGGATATCGTTTGTCCCGTCCTGGGCAGCCCGCTCAGCCCGTCCCACCGACAACCGCGAGGCTTGTGATGTTGCGCCTTTCCAAAAAGACCGACTACGCCCTGTTGGCCATGCGCCACCTGGCCGCGAACGCTGATCGCGGTGCCGTGTCTGCGCGTGAACTGGCCGAAACCTACGACATTCCCGCTGAACTGCTCGCGAAGGTGCTGCAGAAGCTGGTGCGCGGCAAACTCCTGGAGTCGCAGCAGGGCATTCGCGGCGGCTATGCGCTCGCCAAGCCCGCGACGGCCATGTCGGTGGCCGACGTGATTCAGGCGGTGGATGGCCCACTGATGGTCACCGCGTGTTCGGACACGGACCACAGCTGCGACCAGTACGCCAAGTGCAACATCCGTGATCCCCTCTGGCGCATCAAGGACCGGATCGTCGCCACGCTGGCTGCCACGTCTGTCGCCGAGATGGCGATGGAGATGCCGGTGGCGCCCGCGCCCCACCCAGCCGGTGTCATTCCGATGCAGATGGTGAAGGGATCATGATCGCGGTCACCACCACTGCCGCCAGCCAGATCCAGAAGCTGCTTGCGAAGCGCGAAGACGCGAGCGGCCTGCGCGTCGGCATCAAAGCCGGCGGTTGCTCCGGATTTGAGTATGTATTCGAGTGGGAAGCCGCCCCGAAGGAGCAGGACCTCGTGTTTGAAGGCCCGGATGGCGTGAAGGTGTGGGTGGATCCGCGCAGCCATCGCCTGCTCGACGGCACGACGCTCGACTACGACACCAGCCTCGTCAGCCGAGGCTTCATCTTCCAGAATCCGCACGCCAAGCAGACGTGTGGGTGCGGGACAAGTTTTTCGGTGTAGAGATTTATGGCCACCCAAGAAGAGACCATCGAACAACTCGCGACCCGCGAGTACAAATACGGCTTCGAGACCATCGTCGAAACCGACACGTTCCCGCCCGGGCTGAACGAAGACATCGTGCGCGCGTTGTCGGCGAAGAAGGAGGAACCCGAGTGGCTGCTTGAGTTCCGGCTGAAGTCGTTCCGTGCGTGGCAGCAGATGGTGGAGCCGACGTGGCACAACCTGACGATTGCGCCGATCGACTACCAGGCCCTGAGCTACTACTCGGCCCCCAAGGCGAAGCCGCAGCTGGCGAGCATGGATGAGGTGGACCCGGAGGTCCGCCGGACATTCGAGAAGCTGGGGATTCCGCTCGAGGAACAGAAGCTCCTGGCGAACGTGGCCGTTGACGCGGTGTTCGACAGTGTGTCGGTGGGCACGACGTTCCGGAAGAAGCTTGCGGAGATGGGCGTCATCTTCTGTTCGTTCTCCGAAGCGGTGAAGGACTACCCGGAGCTGGTGAAGCAGTACCTCGGGTCGGTCGTGCCGTACACGGACAACTTCTACGCGACGCTCAACTCGGCGGTGTTCAGCGACGGGTCGTTTGTCTATATCCCCAAGGGCGTGAAATGCCCGATGGAGCTGTCGACCTACTTCCGCATCAATGCCAAGAACACGGGGCAGTTTGAGCGCACGCTGATCGTCGCCGACGAGGGCTCGCATGTGAGTTACCTCGAAGGCTGCACCGCGCCGATGCGTGACGACCATCAGCTCCACGCCGCGGTGGTGGAACTGGTGGCGCTCGATCGCGCAGTCATCAAGTACTCGACGATTCAGAACTGGTACCCGGGTGACAAGGACGGCAAGGGCGGCATCTACAACTTCGTGACCAAACGCGGCAAGGCGATGCGCGACGCGAAGATCACGTGGACGCAGGTCGAAACCGGCTCGGCGATTACCTGGAAGTATCCGAGCTGCATCCTGCAGGGCGACAATTCGGTGGGCGAGTTCTACTCGGTGGCGACGACCAACAACCGCCAGCAGGCTGACACCGGCACCAAGATGATCCACCTCGGGAAAAACACCCGGAGCACGATCGTGTCGAAGGGCATCTCCGCCGGGTTCGGGCAGAACACGTATCGTGGCGCCGTGAAGATCGGCAAAAACGCCCACGACGCGCGCAACTACTCGCAGTGTGACTCGCTGCTCATCGGCGACAAGTGCGGCGCGCACACGTTCCCGTATCTCGAAATCAAGAACACGACGGCCATGGTCGAGCACGAAGCCTCGACGTCGAAGATCGGTGAAGACCAGATCTTCTACTGCCGTCAGCGCGGCATCCCCACCGAGGATGCCGTGAACATGATCGTCAGCGGCTTCTGCAAGGAAGTGTTCCGCGAGCTCCCGATGGAGTTCGCCGTGGAAGCCCAGAAACTTCTCTCAATCAGTCTCGAAGGTAGTGTGGGTTAGGTATGTTGCTGGAAATCACGGATCTGCGCGTCAAGGCCGAGGACAAGGACATCCTCAAAGGGCTCACTCTCTCGGTCAACCCCGGCGAAGTCCACGCCATCATGGGCCCCAATGGGTCGGGCAAGAGCACGCTCGCCCGCATCCTGTCGGGGCACCCAGGCTACGAGGCCACCGGTGGGTCGGTGACCTATGACGGCAAGGACCTGCTCGACATGGATCCTGAGGAACGCGCGTGTGAAGGCGTGTTCATGGCGTTCCAGTACCCGGTGGAGATCCCCGGCGTGAACAACCAGTACTTCCTGAAGGCGGCCGTCAACGCCGTGCGGAAGTACAAGGGGCAGGAGGAGCTCGACGCGATCGAGTTCATCCAGCTGATCAAGGAGAAGGCCCGGCTTCTCGAAATGGATCAGTCGATGCTCAACCGCGCCGTGAACGAAGGCTTCTCGGGCGGCGAAAAGAAGCGCAACGAAATCTTCCAGATGGCGGTGCTCGAACCAAAACTGGCGATTCTCGACGAAACGGACTCCGGTCTCGACATCGATGCTCTTCGCATCGTGGCGAATGGCGTCAATGCCCTGCGAAGCCCCGATCGCGCCATCATCGTCGTGACGCACTACCAGCGGCTGCTCGACTACATCGTGCCGGACTTCGTGCATGTGTTGAGCGGCGGGAAGATCGTGCGCTCTGGCGGCAAGGACCTCGCGCTCGAGCTTGAGGCCAGGGGCTACGGCTGGATCGACGATGCTGTGGGGGCGCAGGCGTAACCATGTCCCAGGTGGCAGAACGGCACGGCACGTTTGTCGACGCCTTCGAGGCATTCCGCACCTCGTCGGGGTTCGGACCTGAATGGCTGCGCACAGCCCGCGCGGCGGCGTTCGGCCGGTTCCTCGAACAGGGCTTCCCGACCACCCGCGACGAGGAGTGGAAGTTCACCAATGTCGCTCCGATCGCCCAGATCGAGTGGCAGGGGGCCGCGGCACAGATCTCGGTCATCAACAGGGACCTGCCGGATGGCGTCACGATCTCGACGCTGCGGGAGGCGTGGGCCACGCAGCCCGCGCTCGAAGGGCCGAGTCTCAAGAGTGACCATCCCTTCGTCCTGCTGAACACCGCATTCTTCGAAGACGGCTTCTTCATCCACATTGCACCGAAGACGGTTGTCACCGACCCCATCCACCTGGTGTGCGTGGCGGAACCCGGCGACGCCCCGGTCATGATCGCGCCCCGGATCTTTGTGGTGGTGGGTGAACAGGCGCAGGTGTCGATTGTCGAGCGCTACCAGGGGCGCGACGGCCAGCCGGTCCTGACGACCGCGGTGACCGAGTTCCTGGTGGGCCCGGGCGCCGTGGTGGACCACGTCAAGGTGCAGCAGGAGGCGTCCTCGACGTTCCACATGGCCAGCATGTTCGTGCATCAGCACCGTGCGAGCACGTTTGCGTCGCGGGCGGTCACGTTCGGCGGCCGGGTTGCCAGAAACGACATCACCGCCACCCTCGCCGGCGAAGGCGCGGAGTGCACGCTGAACGGGCTGTATGTCGCCGACGGCGACACGCTGGTCGACACCCACACGACCATCGACCACGCACAGCCGCATTGTCCGAGCCACGAAGTGTACAAAGGCATCCTGACGGGCAAGGCGAAGGGCGTCTTCAACGGCAAGATCATCGTGCGGCCCGACGCCCAGAAGACCGATGCCAAGCAGACCAACAAGGCGCTGCTGCTGTCGGGCGATGCGACGATCAACACCAAGCCGCAGCTCGAGATTTTTGCCGACGACGTGAAGTGTACGCATGGCGCAACGGTGGGACAGTTGGATGATACCCAGTTGTTTTACCTGCGAGCCCGCGGTATCGCGCTTGCCGATGCGCGCAACATCCTGATTCACGCGTTTGCCAGCGACGTGCTCAACGGCATCCGACACGACGCCATTCGTGAAGAGCTCGAAGTGGCGCTGGTGCAGAAACTCCACTTGCCCGAATGACACCGACGGCGTCCGACACCCCGGCTGTGCCAGCGACGCTCGACGTCGCGGCCATCCGTGCGTTGTTCCCGGCCCTGCACCAGCAGGTGTACGGCAAGCCCCTGGTGTACCTCGACAACGCGGCAACGACGCAGAAGCCGCAGGTGGTGATTGACGCCCTCCGGCACTACTACGAACGCGATAACGCCAACGTCCATCGAGGCGTCCACGCCCTGAGTGAAAAAGCCACGGCGGCGTTTGAGGGCGCGCGGAAGACCGTGCAGCGCTTTCTGAACGCGCGGTCTGAGCGGGAGATCATCTTCACCAGAAATGCCACGGAGAGCATCAACCTTGTGGCGAGGGCCTGGGGCGACTCGCAGCTGAAGGCCGACGATGAAGTGCTCATCACCGCGCTTGAGCATCACTCGAACATCGTGCCGTGGCAGCAGGCCTGCGCACGCACCGGTGCGGTGCTGAAGGTGGCGCCGATCGATGATGCCGGCGATGTGGTGATGGACGAGTTCGCGCGGCTGGTATCGCCGCGGACGAAGATGGTGGCGGTCAGTCACCTGTCGAATGCCCTGGGCACCATCAATCCTGTCGAGCAGATGGTGGCACTGGCGCGCAGCGTTGGTGCAGCTGTGCTGATCGATGGATCGCAGGCGGTGTACCACATGGCCGTCGACGTCCAGGCGCTCGATCCGGACTTCTACGTGTTCACCGGTCACAAGGTGTACGGGCCGACGGGTATCGGCGTGCTCTACGGGCGCGAGGCGGTCCTGAACGCCATGCCGCCGTTCATGGGTGGCGGCGACATGATCAGCTCCGTCACGTTCGAGAAGAGCGAGTGGAACGAGCTGCCGTACAAGTTCGAGGCCGGCACGCCGAACATCGCTGATGCGATCGTGCTCGCCGTCGCCATTGAGTTTGTGCGGTCCGTTGGGTTCGAGGCGATCGGCACCCACGAGGCCGCGTTGCTCGACTATGGCACGCGTCGACTGCAGGAAGTGCCGGGCCTGACGCTCGTCGGCACGGCGAAGCGCAAGGCGAGTGTGTTGTCGTTTGTCATGGGCGACATGCACCCGCACGACATCGGCACGATCGTGGATCGCGAAGGCGTCGCGATCCGGACCGGCCACCACTGTGCGCAGCCGGTGATGGACCGCTTCGGCATCCCGGCGACCGCTCGTGCCTCGTTGGCGATGTACAACACAACCGACGATATTGATGCCCTGGTGCACGCGCTCGGCCGCGTCCGCCAGTTGCTGGGGTGACTGTCATGAGTGTGTTTTCTTTTCTCTCGGACCTGACCGGCAAATCGGAGGCGGCGGCTACACCACCTACACCACCTACACCACCTACACCACCTACCTCTGAGTCTCCGTTCTCACCCCCCGACGCCTGGAGGGCCGAGCCGATGGCGGCGCCGAAACCCGAGACGGCCCACGACGCGCTCGTCGTTGGACCACTCGATGCGGACCTGACGGCGGCGTTGCAGGGCAAGATCATCGAAGCGATCAAGACGGTGTACGACCCTGAGATTCCGGTCGACATCTACGAGCTTGGATTGATCTACGACATCATCGTGGACGCCAATCGGCACGTGCTCATCAACATGACGCTCACGAGCCCGGCGTGCCCGTCGGCGCAGCAGCTGCCGGTTGAGGTGCGCAACAAGGTGAAGGCACTGCCGGATGTGGCCGACGCGAAGGTCGAGATCGTCTGGGAGCCGGCGTGGGGCAAGGAACGCATGTCCGAAGCGGCCAAGCTGACGCTGGGATTGTTCTGATGCAGGATCTGCACGACCTCTATCAGGAGGTCATCCTCGACCACAACAAGCGGCCGCGGAACTTCGGCCCGCTGCCGGACGCCACGCAGTCAGCCAAGGGCCACAACCCGCTCTGCGGCGACAAGCTGACGCTGTCATTGAAGATCCACGATGGCCGCATCGAGAAGGTGGCCTTCGAGGGATCCGGATGTGCGATCTCGAAGGCGTCCGCTTCGCTGATGACCGACGCCGTCAAGGGACAGACAATTGACGAGGCAGCCCACCTGTTTGATCTCTTTCATCAGATGGTGACGACGCCGATCGATCAGCCGATCGACGAGGACGCGGTCGGCAAGCTGGCCGTGCTGGGCGGCGTGCGTGAGTACCCCGCGCGCGTGAAGTGTGCGTCGCTCGCCTGGCACACCCTCAAAGCGGCCCTGACCAACACCGCCGAGCCCGCCAAGACGGAGTAGCTGGCTTCAGTAGGGCGCGCTGGGATTGAGCGCGCCACTTGGCCCGCTGCAGTTCAGCGGGCCCTACGTACCTAATATCCCCAGGGTGCCGGCGGTGCCGGCACGGTCGTCGTCAGGTCGAACTCGACACGGAACATCCGGCCCGGCCTCGAGAGTTCGTAGGCGAACATGCGGCCCGGGTGCACCTCCATGGCCCAGGTGTTGGTCGTGGACACCGTGCGGTTGGTGCGTGTGAACAAGTCGATCGAGAACTGATCGACCGGGAACTCCTGGCGTGTGGCCGTGCCCGGGGCCGTGCTGTCTCCGCCGTACTGCGTGAGTTCGTCCTCGCTGCCGTCCGCGTGCCGATGGTCGTGCTTGAGGCGGATGCGGTCGCCATGCAGCGTCAGCACCCACGTGCGCGACCGGTCCTCGCCCACGTGGAACGGCACGAGCACGCGTTCGGGTTCACACGTGCGCACGTGCATGACCAGCGCCTGGCCTTCGAATGCGTCGTTGGGCTGGACGGGCTCGTTTGCCACGATCCGGCCGCCATACGCGTTGCCGCACATCGCAGCGATGGCCGTCAGGAACTGTGACGCGGGGGCGGGAGGCGCGGGGGACTCACTCGCGCATCCGATCGCCACCACTCCAAGAGTCGCTCCAGCAAGGGTTCTGAGTGTCATGCCGGATTATGGTCCGGATTAGAATTGGGATTCCATGTCGCGCCCGCCTGTCTACCTCGATTACCACGCCACGACTCCGGTTGATCCCCGGGTGCTGGACGTGATGCTCCCGTATTTCACCGAAACCTTCGGGAATCCGGCCTCGTCGAGCCACGCGTGGGGCTGGAAGGCCCAGGAAGCGGTTGAGGAGGCTCGGCGCCGAGTGGCGGCGCTCATCGGCGCCTCGGCGCGCGAGGTCGTCTTCACCAGCGGCGCGACGGAATCCAACAACTGGGCGATCAAAGGCGCGGCCGCTGCGGCACCTGCGGAACGGCGCCACCTGGTGTGTTCAGCCATCGAACACAAGTGTGTGCTTGAAGTCAGCAAGTCGCTGGAGGCCTCAGGATGGTCCCTCACGGTCATCCCGGTCCAGCCCGACGGCCGTGTCGACATGGCGGCGCTTGAGGCGGCGGTGACCGACACGACGGCCCTCGTCAGCATCATGGTCGCCAACAACGAAATCGGCGTGATTCAGCCCATGGCGGAGATTGCCGCGATCGCGCATGCGAAGGGCGCACTGGTCCATACCGACGCTGCACAGGCAGCGGGCAAGATCCCGGTCGACGTCACGGCGATGGGCGTCGACATGTTGTCGCTCACGGCGCACAAGATGTACGGCCCCAAGGGATGTGGGGCGCTCTACGTGAGACGCAAGACACCCGTCTCGCCGCTGATCGTCGGGGGCGGGCAGGAGCGCGGATTGCGATCCGGCACTCTCAACGTGCCAGGCATCGTTGGGCTCGGCTACGCCTGTCATCTGGATCGTCTCGAAATGGGCGCAGAGACGGCGCGCCTGCGCGCGCAGCGGGACCGCCTGCTGGCCGGTTTGCGCGAGAAGGTGGGTGGGGTGATCGTCAACGGGTCACTCGAACACCGGCTGCCGCACAATCTGCACGTGGCATTTGAGGGTGTGGACGGTGAGTCGCTGATCATCGGCGTCGGCGACATTGCGGTGTCATCCGGCTCCGCGTGCAGTTCCGCATCGTCGACGCCGTCGCATGTGCTTCGCGCGCTGTTGGGGGACGGGCCTGTCCCTGGCGCGACGATCCGGTTCGGCCTTGGACGATTCACCACGGATGCGGACGTGGATTACGCGACGGAGAAGTTTGCCGCCGTGGTCAAACGCCTCCGGGGGACGGCCTCCTGATGCCCGATTCGCAGGCACCAGGGTCGGGCCGCGAGACGCGGCTGTTGCGGCTGGTGATTGTGGTGGCGGTCGCGATGCTTCTGGTGCTGGCGCAGTTCCGGTATCCGGCGCCCGACCGCGCGACGGCCGCACCGGTGGCCGGGCCGATCGAACGCCTGGCCGCCCGGGCCACCTTTGAAGAACTTGCGCTCATCATGTCGATCGGTGTCGGCGATCGTCCGCACGATCACCTCATTCAGTTCCGCCTTGAAGGACCCGCGTCAGTGGGCCGGTTTCTTGATCGGCTGTGCGCTGACCTTCCGCAGGACCCGCACCACCCGGCCTGACGGGGCGCCGTCGGGTGTGATGGTCGCGCGCACCACGTAATCGCCTGGCGCCAGCGTCTCAATCGGCAACACCGTCGTCACCAGGGACCTGGTGCGGTCGGACGTCGGTTCCACCAGTCCGGGCATGGTCTCAATTGCCGGACCGTTGACCGTCATGGCGATCTCGAAGGTCACGCGGGGCGGCGTGACAAAGACGCCGTAGAGCTCCAACAGACCAAACGCCGTGGGCTCATTCGTGAACGTCATCGCCGGCACAAACGCGCCGTCGCGCGAGAGTCCGATCATCAGACTGCTCGCATGCATGGAGCCCACGGGCGTCAGGAACGCCTCCAGCTGTTGTTCTGCGCTGCCGGCCCTGCCCGTGGATTCCAGCGCGGCGAGCCGCAGGCGATAGGCGCCAGGGGGCACCGGCAGTGCCGCGACGACAGGGCGACGAGACAGCGCCTCAGAGGACATCTCGAGTCCGCTGACCATGCGGCCTTCGGCATCGAACACGCCAACCATGGCGCTCGACAATGTGGCGGCGGCGTCTGTCGTCTCAAGGGTGACCGCGAGCCTGACCATGCCGGCCTCATCCGACCGGAACGTATGCCCCGTGATCCGTAGTGGCAGATCGCGGTAGAGCCACGAAAATTTCATCAAGTCGAGCGTGGTCGTCGGTGCCGCCGTCGTGACGGCCGGGCGCGTGACGACGAATCGGGGTGATCGCCACAGGGTGACGTTCGTTCTCGACGTTGAGACGCTGATCGGCATCGCTTCGCCCGGTGTGTCGGACGATTCCCGTGTGACGCGCACGATGTAGTGCCCGGCGGTTTCGTCGAGGATGCGGGAGACTGCGGCCGCGCCATCGTTGGTCGACAGATGCAGAAGAGGGCCGCCCGTCACGCCGGTGATGTGCTCCAGCCCGTCGAGGCCGCGGCCGCGCTGGTCGAGGTCCGAGTGCACGACGTAGAATCGCGCGCGTGCGCGCGTGGCGGCGTTGCCCAGATCAGTGAAGTTCGACGCGCGAAGATCGCAGGGGCCGGAAACCGGTGCGCTTCCCGTCATACGGATGATGCTCTGGGGGCCGGCCTGACCGCTCGAAAAGAAGACGACCGTCACCGGGTCTTCCACGGCGCTCAGGCGCAGCATGGTGTCCGTGATGGCGCCGAGGGTGTTCAACGTGCGGCACTGCGCGTCGGCGACGCTCTCGGACCTGAGTCCCTTGGCTGTCAGTGATCCCAGGGCCTGAATCACGCGTGTATGGTCGGCGGTCAGGTCCACCGCCAGACCACCAAACGGCACCGTCACCAGCGCCACTCGGTCGGCCGGTGTCAGGCCCGCCAGGAGCCGCCGCGCCGCGTCACGCACCGTCCCGGTGCGCCCGGGCTGGATCGTATCTTCGTCCACCACAAGGACAATGGAGCGGGGGGAGTGTCGTTCCGCGTTGTCGCCGAACGGCGCGAGCTGATTGGCGCCAGGCGAGGTGCGCGTCTCTGCCCGGACATATTCGAAGCCGACCACGCGGCGTGCGCGACCGCCGATGCGCACGGTGATGTCGTCGGCCGTCAGGTCGTGGACAGGTGCGCCACCGGGACCGGTGGCCACAAAGTCCACGGCGAGCAGGTTCGCCCGGTCGCGTGACGACAGGACAAACTGCGGGCCTTGTGCCAGCGGCGCCGCCGCAAGCACGGCCGCAACTAGCAGCGCCGGAAGTGAGATTCTCATGATGAAAAAAAGCCCGGGTGGGGATGTGATCCCCACCCGGGCCAGTATGACCGACCGTGTGGCCGGTTACCAGGTGATGCGCGAGACCAGCTGCACCACGCGGGCGGTGTTGGTGCCCGTCTGGCCGCTGACTTCGTAGCCGGCTGCCGTCGTGCTGCCCACGCCCGCCACCGGGACGTAGTTGACCCTGTTGAACGCGTTGAGCATTTCAATCCGGAACTCCGCCTGGATGCGGTTGATGATCGGCAGCGCCTTCATGATGCTGATGTCCACTTCCTTGAAGGCCGGACCACGGACGGCCAGCGTGCGCGTGCCGCACTGACCGTACCCCGCAGCGATTTCCTCAAGGCAGTCGGGACCCATCGCCGGCGCGAGGTACTTGCCGGAGGGCGCGCCCAGGGCGCCGTATCCTGTCGTCGACGTCGCGCTGGCGCTGAACGCCTTGATCGACTCGTCGATGATCGCCTGCGGCAGCATGAACACGCGGTTGTTCTCGTTGATCCGCAGCTTGAACATGTCGCGCAGTTCGTCCTTGTTGAAGCCGACCATGCGGACGTTGCCGAAGTCCACCCACACGCCGCTCTGGAAGCGGGCGTTGCCGTGGATCTGCCAGCCGCCGATGATGCGGTCCAGCACGCTGCCCGCATTGGTGCCGAAGCGCTTGCCGCGGCCGAACGGCAGTTCAAGCATCCAGTTGATCTTGAACGCGTGCGTGACTTCACCTTCGGTGAGGCCCGCCGCCTTCACGGTTTCACGCGGCACGCGGAACGAGTACCGCGCCGACGTCTCACCGACGCCGTAGACGTAGCTGGCGTTGAACTGGATGCCATTGGCGAGGCGCCGGCGGAGTTCGAACTGCACCGAGTTGTAGTTGCTGAACCCTCCATGGCCGTACACATTGGCGCCCCCCAGCTTGTCCGGGTTGGCACGCAGGAGGTTCGCCGGCAGGCCGGCCGTCAGCGCGTTGGCGCGGAGCGTGGCGTCGCTGTCGAGGTTGGCGCCGTACGTGAACGGGTTCGGGTTGAACCGCGCGAGCGAGTTGACGAACGTCGTGTTCACGAACAACGTCGAGCTGTAGTTCGCCGCGGTGCCGGCCGCCGACGCCGGCAGGCCGCTGAAGTAGGCCAGCGTAATCGGGAGCGGGTTCGTGCCCGTGCCCGGACCGCGGTACCGGAAGCCCTGCGCCGCGAGACCGGCAGCGACGTTGGCCGCGAGGTTCGCCTGGGCGAGCTTGAACTCACTGAGAATGCCGCTCTCGATGATGTTCAGCTCGTTGTAGTTGTAGTTCGTCCACTGCTTCCGGCTGCGCGTGCCCACGTAGCGCACTTCGGCGGCCATGTTCTTCGTGATGCCGCGCTGAATCCCGATGGAGTAGGAATCGGCGTACGGCACCTGAATGTTCGGGTCGAAGGCGTTGATGGAGTTGGTCACGGTGCCCGAGTTCGGGAACACCGGTGTGTCGCTGAACGTCGCCGGCGTGAGGCCCGCTGTATCGCGGAAGCGCCACAGGGGCGTGGGGATGTTACCAAGGCCCAACGTGCGCTGCACGGGGATCGCGAGGCCGGGATTCGCCGAGAATCGACCGCGGTATTCAGTCATGCCGGGTCGCTGGAACGAACGGCCGAACCCGCCACGGATGGCGAAGTCGCCCGACGCACCCATGATCGAGCCGAGGAGTCCCTCGCGCTGATTCGGCGTCCAGTTGAAACCGATGCTCGGCGCGACGTTGTTCCAGTCGGTGTTGTATGCCGCGGTGCCGGCCATGAACTGCTGGTACTGGCTCACCGAGCCCGGCATCTGGCCAGGCTTGAAGAGGTTGCAGGTCTGCGGCGTCGCATTGGAGAGATCGCAGCCGTCCTTGTAGCCGGACCGGCCCCAGACGTCATTGATCGTCGCCGTCGCGTAGGAACTGTTGAGGGCCCGGAAGGGCCGCTGCACGTCCCAGCGCAGACCCAGGTTGATGCTCAGGTTCGAGCGCGCCCGCCAGCTGTCCTGCACGAAGAAGCCGAACTCTTCGAGACGCGACTCTTCAAGACCAAGCCCCCCGAATACGTACTTGCCGGTGCCGGCATCCACACGCGCCGTGCCGTTCAGTGACGTGACGCGGCCGGTCAGCAGTGCGTAGAAGTTCTGTGCAGCCGTCAGCTGTGTGCCAGAGGCGCCAGGGAAGTTGGTCGTCGTGAACAGACCGAGAGCCGGGTCCGTCGGCTGCATGCCGAAGCCAATCGTGGGCACCGTGGTCTTGAATTTGTTCCACGAGTCGCTGCGTTCAAACGACGCGCCCGCACTGATGCTGTGCGCGCCGCGCAGCCAGCTGACCGTGTCTTCCACGCGGAAGAGCTTGACGTTGCGCGACTGCGCATTCGGGGCGGGACCGGCATTGCTCAGGCCGCTGCCCAGCGCCAGGTGGAATCCACCCTGGCCACCAAACGACTGGTTCCAGATCGCGGGATCAAACTGCTCGTTGAAGAACTCGACGGGTGAGCCCTGATAGCTGAACCGGAACTCGTTCGTCAGGTTCTGGCCAAACGTCGACCGCAGCGTGTTGCTCGACGAAATGCGCTTGGACGTCTGCGACCCGAACACCGGGAATCCCGGGAACGCAGGTTCAAACCCGTTCAGCGTATCCGGCAGCGAGCTGAAAGTGTGCCAGTTGAGCACCGTCGAGAACCGATGTTTGTTCGTGAAGTTGTAGTCCAAGCGGTACGTCGGGAACCAGTTGTTGGCTTCCGTAGTCACGTTGTACGTGTACGTGTCGTGCAGCGGGTTGGCGTTGGTGATGATGGAACCCGTGGTGCCGGCCGCCTGGCGGATGTCCGCCAGCAGCTTCTGGATCGTCGGATCCATCGTGCCCAGCTGGCCGTTGGCCGCTGCGAGCGCAAGCACGTTCACGCCATTGGCCGGGCCGCCCACGTAGCGGTAGAAGCCCGCGCGTGCCTGCTCGTGCAGAATGGTGCGGGTGCGTGTCACTTCGGCCGGCTGGTAGAAGTTTTCGATGTTCGTGAAGAAAAACGCCTTGCCGCGGCCGTCGTAGAGGCCGGGAATCGTGATCGGACCACCGAGGCGGCCACCCGTCTGGTGCTGCAGCAACTTCGGCTTGCGCACACCGTTGCGGATGTTGAACCACGTGTTCATGTTCAGGTTCAGCGTCTGGCCGAACACCTTCCAGGTGTCGTTCCGGTAGTAGTGATACAGGCTGCCCGAGTAGGTGTTGGAACCCGAGCGCGTCGTGAAGCGGATCTGCACGGCACCGGACGCACCACCAGCGACGTCACCGGCCGCTGTGGATACGGTCATTTCTTCAATGGCGTCCAGACGAGGCTGGACGATCGTGAAGAAGCCGTCCGTGTTGCGCAACGTGTTGTCCTGGATGTTGACGCCGTCGAGCGTGATGTTAATTGCGCCGCGGGGCAACCCGTTGATCGACGACTGCCGGTTGCCGCCGGGCGTGGACACGCCGGGCAGGAACGTCACAAAGTCCATGACGTTGCGGCTGGTGAGGGGGAGGCGTTGAATCTGTTCCGTGTTGATGGTCGACGAGACGGCGGACGACACCGTCTGCACCAGCGCGGTCGCGCCTTCAACCACCACGGTTTCCGTGATGCCGCCGACTTCCAGCCGGGCGGTGATCGCCGATGGGACACCAGCGTTCAGCACGACGCCGTTGAACACGGCCGTCTTGAAGCCGGTCAATGACACCGTCACCGAATACGTGCCCGGCAGCAGCGCCGCCACCGTGAACGTGCCCTGCGACGATGAGACGGTCTCGGTGGTGATACCGGTGCCGCTGTTCCTGATGACCACGGTCGCGCCGGGAATGGCGCCACCGGACGTGTCTAACACGGTGCCGGTCAGTGTCGACGTGACGCTGCCCTGGCCGTAGGCGAGTGTTGCGACCATCACACACATGGTCACAAACGAGCCGAGCCGAACGAGTCCTTGCCTCATTACGTTCTCCCCCTAGGTAGAGTCGAGTGATTCGTCGATCGGAAACGATCAACTTCATCCCGTGTCTACGGGCTTTAGCATTCTGCGGGGGCTGTTGATCCCAGTCAAGACTTTGGAAAGGCCCTTTACAAAGGCCCAACTACTGCATCCGGTCGTAGACCCGCCTGATGTCCACGTTCGGCAAACGCGCCATCGTCGAGGTGATCTTCACGGTGACGATGAGCTGCGTGCCTTCGGCGGTCGGCGTGTAGTCCTCGACGACCTTCAGGGATTCATTCGTCGTGATTTCGCGGCGCAGTGTGGCCTTGTCCCACTTGACCTTGATCTCGAGCGGGCCCGCAGGCGTCTCCTGCACGGACTTCTTGTTGTCCGTCGTGTATTTGGCCACCATGTTCTTCGCGGGATCGGGATCAAAGACCAGCAGGACTTCCTTCGCGGTGGCCTTGATCCCCAATTGATCGGGCGCCGGGCGCAACATCCTGAGGTGCATGGTCATCCGCTGTGCTTCTTCTGCACCGAGATCGCCTCCAGGCGGTGGTCCACTGCCCACCGACGTGCGATTGGGGCCTCGCTCGGGACCGGTCTGCAGACCACGTCCCCGCACACCGGCCTCCACACCGTCGGGATTGAGGCTCGCGGCCTCGTTCAGTTTCCAGCCACCCGACAGTGCGGTTGACGGATCAGGCGTTTGGGCAGTCAGGGGGGTGAGAGACAACAGGCCGGCCACAAGGCCGACCACTGGCATCAGGGATAAACGACGACGCGCCATGGGCACGATCCTCCGCGCCCGCATCATAAGCCCATCCGCCTCAAAAACATCACAAGAGACATGGAGGGCTGGGAGTGATCAATGCTTGGCCGCCTCAAGTTCAGGCGACCCTACGTACCCAACCCTACCCAACCCCACCCAACCTTACCCACCCTTACCTGGGCGGCGCCTGCAAAAACACGACATCCGCGATCGTGCGCGCGGCGTGGACGACGCGGGGGCCGGGGATGACAAGGGAGGAGTCGTTGAGGATGTGAATACGTCCGGACCTGGACGCCGGAATGCGTGCGTCGTTCCAAACGGCGCGTTCGCGAGCGCGGCGGTCGGCGGGCCAGCCATCACCCCGGAGTTCGATCACCACGTCGGGCGCACGCACGAGGAGTTGTTCGTGGGAGAGTTGGAGGCCTTCGCGCGGCACGTCGGCCATGACGTTCTCGCCGCCGGCGAGCACGAGCAGGTCATGCAGGAACCCGACGCCACCGCTGACGAACAGGCCACGCAGGGAGCCGTCTTCGCGGCCGAACACCAGCAACGTGCGAGGCTTCGGTGTGCCGGCAGCGCGTTGCCTTACGTCGGCGAGTCCGGTCTCGATGGTTTGCGCCAGTGTCTCGGCCTCCGTGATGTGGTCGGTGCGCTGGCCGAGTGCGCGGATGGTGGCGGTGATGTCGCCCAGGCCGCCGTGGCGGTACGTGGACGACGGGATGTTGGTACCCTTGAGTTGCTGGACAAGTTCGTCCTGCGATCCGTAGGTGATCACCAGATCCGGCCGCAGCGACAGGATGCGTTCGAAGTTCGGATCAAAAAGCCCCCCCACCTTCGGTCGCGTTGTCGCTTCCGCCGGGTAGGTGTCAAAACTCGAGACGCCGACCACCTGCGGCCCGGCCCCGATGGCAAACAACATCTCGGTGACGGCCGGGATCAGACTGACGATGCGCGCAGGCGCAGACGCAGGTGTCTTCGACTGCGCACCCAGCACCGCGCACCCAGCACCCAGCACCAGCACCAGAGCACCCAGCACAGTGCACCGTGCACTCCTCATATCGCCCTCGTCCTGCTGATGAGCATGTAAAGAAAGAACGGCCCCCCGATGAGCGCCGTGATGATGCCGACCGGGAGTTCAAGCGGCGACATCACCGTGCGGGCGAGCACGTCACAGGCGACGAGGAATGTGGCACCGACACCAAACGACGCGGGCAACACGACGCGGTGGTCGGCGCCGACGACGAGTCGCACGAGGTGCGGCACGATGATGCCGACAAAGCCGATGGGACCACCCACGGACACGGCGGCGCCGGTGGCGAGCGAGCCTGCAAAAAAAGCGACGCGCTGTGAGCGGACCACGTCCACCCCACGTGTAGCCGCCGCATTGGCACCCAGTGTCATCAGGTTGAGCGGCCGCGCGAGCCAGCTGAACGCCAGCAGCGCGAGTACGACAAGCGGCAGTGCCGCAAGGATCGGCTGATACCCGGCCACGTCGAGGTCACCCATGAGCCATCGCAATGCGCGGAACGTCTCGGTGAAATCGCTCAGGTACTGCACAAACAGAATAAGCGCGGAGAAAAACGCGTTCATCGTCACCCCCGCCAGCAGCAGCACGGTGGTCGACAGGCCCGAGTGCCGCGCAGAGGCGAGTGCATACACGACAAGCACGGCCAGACCGGCACCGGCGAGGCTCGCTCCGGTGACGCCGCCAAACGGAAGGCCGAGCGGAATCGCGGCTCCGAATGTGATCGCCACCATCGCGCCGAGTGATGCGCCGGCGGAAATGCCGAGGGTGTACGGTGTGGCCAACGGGTTCCGTAGCAGCGCCTGAAACACGACGCCCGCGGTGGCGAGTGTGCCGCCGACGAGCCCGGCGGCGAGTGCGCGCGGGAGACGCGCGAGGAAGAAGATCTGCGCGTCCATGTTGTCGGCAAACGGCTGGGTTGCTGAAAACACGTCCCGCATGGACAACGGCGTCGGGCCGACAAACGGTGCTGCGACCATGGCCAGCACGGCCGTCAGCAGGCTGATCGTCACCAGAGGCACACCGCGCTTCAGGGGATGTGTTCTCACCGCAGCCCCGCAGGAATCAGTGACGCAGCCAGAGAGGGCGTCAACCCGTAGACGGTCGACAGGGTTTCGGGTGTGAGCACCTGGCCGGGTGGTCCCACCGCCATCACGCGCCCCTCGGCGAGCAGGACGAGCGTGGTGCAGACCGTGGCGGCAAAGCGCAGGTCGTGTGTGCTGGTGACAATCGACAAGGGTGAATCCGACGCCTGGCCCTCCGCGTGCAGGCGGGCGATCAGCGCCGCGACTTCCACCTGATAACGCAGGTCCAGAGACGCCGTGGGTTCATCCAGCAGCAGAAATCGCGTCGCGTGTGACTGCGCTGAGGTGCGGACGTCCAGCTGAGCCAGCGCCGAGGCAATCGCCACCCGCTGTTGCTCGCCGCCGCTGAGTGTGGTGAAGGCGCGGTGAGCCAGATGGGCGGTGCCGGTGGCCTCCAGCGCGGCATGTGCCGCAGCGAGATCCTCCGGGCCCTCAACCTCGAAGGCACCGAGATGCGGATAGCGCCCCATGAGCGCCACTTCCAGCACCGAGTAGTCAAACGCCAGGTGCGTGTGCTGTGGGACGACCGCGATGCGGCGCGCGAGATTGCGTCGATCGATGCTTGTGAGTGCGCGTCCATCAAGCGACACCACACCACGATCGGCCGGCAACGACCCCGCGAGCAGGCGCAGCAGCGTGGTCTTGCCGCAGCCGTTGGGGCCGAGCACACCGACCATGCCGCCCGCCCGGACATCCATCGACACGTCCCACAGGACGCGCTGGGTGCCGAAGGCGAACGACAGGTCGGTGGCTGACAGCATCTAGAACTTCAGTCGCAGTCCGGCATGCGCCGTCCGTCCCCATGCCTGGTAGCCGAGGGGCTCCATGTAGTCCACGTTCGTCAGGTTTTCGAAGCGCACAAATGCTGACGCCTGCGAGACCACCTGCCAGGCGACCTGGCCACGCCACAGCGTGTGGCCGTCGGCATGTGTGATAGCCGGCACCAGCGACGAGAAGTCGCTGTCGTTACGACGACCGATCCACGCGGCGCCGAAGTCGGCGGAGAAACGCCCGCGATCAATCGCCACCTGCGCCTGGCCCGAATGGCGCGGGCGACGAAGCGCCCACTGGCCGGCCGCGAGTGCGTCGCTGAACTCGGAGGACGCGTCGATGATCTCGGAGTCCACGATCGTGTGGCTCGCGCTGAGTGTGACCGAGGTCAACGGTGCGATCGTGGCGCCCAATTCCCATCCGCGCGCTTCCGTCCGGCCCACGTTGAAGTACCGCGCCGTATACGGGGAGAAGCTGACCGTGCGCGTGGAGATCTGATTGGTGAAGGCGTTGTCGAACCACACGACTTCGACCTTGGCGCGATCGTCAAGCAGCCGTTGTTCGATGCCCAGATCGATGGTTCGCGACCGCTCGGCCTTGAGGTCAGGGTTGCCCAAGTCAAACTGCGAGAGACTGAACGACTGGCGCAGCGTCGGCTCCTTGATTCCCGTCCCTGCGTTGGCTTTGAGCTTGGTGGCCCCGAGCACGCCATCCGCACGGCGCACAAGCACCGCCGCCGACATGCGAGGGACGACAGCGCCGCCGAAGCTGGCGTTGTCCTCGAACCGGATCCCGGTCGTGACTGCCAGACGGCCGCTGATGTGCTGATGTTGCATCGTGGCGCCGACGTTATTCCGAGACGGGGTAGTCTCGACCGCGCTCAGGTAGTCGCGCAGGGTGCCCCGCTCGCCATCCCAGTCCACGGCCACCGTGAAGATCTCCGCGCCCGGCAGCACGAAGCCGTGGGCGAGACGGATGTCCGCCTGATAACTCGCGTGGTGCCGACGGAACCGCGATCCGCTGTCGTAGGCGAAGTCATAAAACTCGAACGGCGCGGTGCGGCCTTCGTAGGTGGGAGTGTAGGGCGCGTCAAGCAGGAGATTGGTGGAGCGTTGCTCGGAGGTCGCGAGCGCGTAACTGAGGCGATGGGTGACGCGCGACCCGCGATGCTCGAGCGTCAGGCCACCGACCGCATGGGTCTGCGTGAACGACGCATCACGATCCGGCCGGCCGAAGGCGGTTTGCCCTGGCGCTCCCGCTGAGCCGTCTTCGATCCGTCCCACGACACGAAGTGTTGCCGCCGAAGTCAGTACCGCGCCGGCAGTGAATGACACCGTGTTGGACTCGAAGCGGTTGTTGGGCACCCGATTGTCGGTGCGGTACCCGCTCGCGTGCAGGGAATAATCGACCCTGGCGCTGCCGCCGGACACCCGGCCGCTCAGCTGTTCCGATCCATAACCGCCACCCGACACGTCTGCCGCGAATGCGGGCCTCGATCCCAGGCGGCCCCGCAGCGAGACCAGTTGCAGCACGCCCGCCATCGCGTCGGATCCGAAGATGGCCGACTGCGCGCCCCGCACCAGTTCGACGCGCTCGAAGTGGCCGGCCGTCAATCCTCCGAAGTTGAACGACCCGCCGGGTTCGTTCAGCGGAATGCCGTCGAGCAGGACCTTCGTGTAGTCGTTTTCGCCGCCGCGCACGAACAGGGATGTGACGTTTCCGCGACCCCCGTTCTGCACTACAGCCACGCCGGGCGCCTGGCGCAGCAGATCGCCGACCAGCACGTCACCCCGCCGTGCGATGACCTCTCCATCAAACACGGTCACGCTCGCGCCCACCTGACTCGACGGCGCGGCATCGCGCGTCGCAGTGACCACGACGGATTCGCGCACCGGTGCGACCGCCAGCTCAATGCGGTTGTCCTGCCCCGAGACCGGCGTGACGACCGTCGTCACGAAGCCGGGCAGCGAGGCGACGATTCGACAGGTGGGACAGGTGGCCGGCAGCGTGAAGCGGCCCGTGGGATCAGTGAGCGTGGCGCCCTGTGTGGCCCCAGACGGATCCACGAGGCGGACAGGCACACGGGCCAGCGCGGCCCCCGAAGAATCGGCGACGACGCCGGCGAGGGCCGATTGGGCGAACGACACGCGTGGCGTGATCACCACGCACAGAACAACAAGGAGAGTGAGGGAAGAGAAAAACGCGCAGGCGGACAGACGTGATTGCATCACGGACTCCTTCTCCGGCGTGGAACGCGCCGGTCCGGCCGTTGCGACATGCAGCGGCCGGGCAAAGGACGGAGCCTGATGACCAGGTATCCTGACTTGCGGATCAGCGCCTCGTGTTCGCGTCTTCCCAACCCAGCCCGGGTCAGTGACGGTGGTTCGACACCACGAATAAACACGCGACTCCCCGCTGACAGTGGCGTCACCGTGTGGGATTTGCACCCACTTCCCAATGGCCGCCAGGCAGGCGTCGGTTGTTCCCGTGAATATAGCATGGCAAAATGCAAGGCTTGGACACCGTACGCAGGAGTTCCCTGAGCACCGCCCGTTTGCAGCCCGTGGAGCCGGAGGTGGACACGTCGGGGCCGTTGTATGTGCGCGCCGAGCAGTTTCCGCTGGTTTCGACAACGCGCCTGCAGGTGGTGGACATCACCGATGACGTGATGGCGCGCGTGCGGTCGCTGGGCGTGCGAGAAGGCACGGCCACCCTTCAGTCCCTCCACACGACCTGTGCCGTGGTCATCAACGAGAGCCAGGATGCGCTGGCGTCCGACTTTGTCACGTTCCTTGATTCGGTGGTGGATCCCGACGGCCAGTGGAGACACGACGATCCTGCCCACTCCGACTGCGATCGCCGCAACACCGACTCCCACCTCCGCGCCCTCGTCCTCTCACCGTCGGTCACGCGGCAGATCAGCGGGGGAGAGCCGGTGCTCGGACAGTGGCAGCGTGTGCTGATTGTGGAACTCGACGGTCCACGCACCCGCACACTGCGGCTGCAGGTCATGGGGGTGCGCTGATGCAGGCAGCGATGGACGCGCGGCTGTCAGCGCTCGGTCTTGACGGCATTTCCCGGAAGCTGGAGAACGGCGACCGGCTCACCCTGGAAGACGGCGTGCGGCTGTTTGAGTGTCCCGACCTGCACGCGCTCGGCTGGCTCGCCAACCGCGAGCGTGAAAAGCGCCACGGCGGGCTGACGTTCTACAACTACAACCTGCGGCTTGAAGCAACCAACGTGTGCGTCGCGACGTGTCTGTTCTGCTCGTTCTCCCGACTCAAGCCCGGCGACGCGCAGGCGTACACGATGACGCTCGAGCAGGTGTTCGACAAACTGCGTCAGCGCGCGCACCAGCCGCTGACCGAAGTGCACGTGGTGAACGGTCTGCACCCGGATCTGCCGTTTGCCTACTACACCGATCTCCTGAAGGGCCTGAAGGCCATTCGCCCTGGCATCCACCTGAAGTGTTTTACCGCGGTCGAGATCGCATTTTTCTCCGACCTCTACACGATGACGGACGAAGAGGTGCTGCGCCAGTTGATGGCCGCCGGCCTCGACTCTCTTCCTGGTGGCGGCGCCGAAATTTTTGCGGACCGTGTGCGGAAGAAGATCTCCCACGACAAGGCCGATGCCGATCGGTACCTCGATGTGCACCGCATCGCGCACCGACTCGGCATGCGCTCCAACGTCACGATGTTGTACGGGCACATCGAAACGATCGAAGAGCGGGTGGACCACATGCTGCGCGCCCGGGCACTGCAGGATGAAACCGGCGGCTTCCAGGCGTTCATTCCACTCGCATTCCACCCCGACAACAACCAGATGCGGAAGTTGCCGGCGCCATCGGCCACCGACACCCTGCGTGTACACGCGGTGTCGCGCCTGATGCTCGACAACATTCCGCACGTGAAGGCGTTCTGGATTGCGACGGGTGTGGATGTGGCCCAGATGTCGCTCTGGTACGGCGTCGACGACCTTGACGGCACCGTGCAGGAGGAAAAGATCTACCACATGGCCGGTGCCCGCACGCCCGAGGTCCTGACCACGGATCGGATTCGCCAGTTGGTGCGCAACGCCGGCCGGTTGCCGGTGGAACGCGACACGTTGTACAACGTGGTGACTCCCCCGGACGCGGTCTGATCGACCCACGATGGATGTGCAACTCCTGACGTCGTTCGAGCAAGCACAACGCTTGCGGATGTGCTCGGTGGGCCGCACCAGAAGGTCGTTCTGCCCGACCCGGCCGCCGGCATACTGCCGAACCAGATCGTCGCCCCTGAGCCCACAAGGCGAAAGGCGTGCGTCGCGCTTGATAGAATGCTCGCCACAACCTGATTGTAATGAGGAGTACACCCAATGGCCCATGAACTCGCCCCGCTGCCCTACGCATTTGATGCCCTTGAACCCCATGTCGATGCGCAGACGATGCAGATTCATCACGGGAAACATCACGCGGCATATGTCAACAACCTGAATGCCGCGCTGGAGAAGCACCCGGAATTGCAGGGAAAGAGTGCTGAGGACCTGATCAAGGACCTCAACGCGCTGCCCGAGGGGATTCGCATGGCGGTGCGCAACAACGGTGGTGGTCACGTGAACCACACGATGTTCTGGCAGCTCATGGGGCCCAACGGCGGCGGCGCGCCGACCGGCAAGGTGGCCGACGCGATTAATGGCGCGTTCGGCAGCTTTGATGCGCTCAAGGAGCAGATGAACAAGGGCGGTGCGACGCGCTTCGGCAGCGGCTGGGTGTGGCTCGTGGACGCCGGCGGCACGCTCGTCGTCGAAAGCACCGCGAACCAGGACAACCCGATGATGGACGGCAAGCGCCCCATCATGGGCATCGACGTGTGGGAACACGCCTACTACCTCAAGTACCAGAACCGCCGGCCCGACTACCTCGCGGCATGGTGGAGCGTCGTGAACTGGGACGCCGTCGCGGCGCGGATGTGACCACGGTGCTGGGTGCTGGGTGCTGGGTGCTGGGTGCTGGTGCACAGTGCACTGTCCACGGTGCTCAGCTGCGCGCGGTTCGCGCAGTGCACCCAGCACGTAGCACTGTGCACCGAGCAGCAGCACTGAGCACACAGCACCCAGCACCGAGCACAGCAACGGTCCTATGACAAAGTGGTTGGTTGTAGTAGCCGTGTTCGCCGGTCTCGTGATGGGGATCGGCGGCTACACGTTCATCTACGCGAAGGGGGCGTCGTATCTGACGAATGACCCGGCGGCGTGTGCCAACTGCCATGTCATGAACGACTACTACGTGAAGTGGCAGCGGTCGAGCCATCGATCGGTGGCGGTGTGCAACGACTGTCACACGCCCACGGGGTTCCTCCAGAAATACATGACCAAGGCCAGCAACGGCTTCTGGCATTCGTTCTACTTCACGACCGGAAACTTCCCCGACAACATCCAGATTACCCCCGGCAACCGCACGGTCGCGGCGGATGCCTGTCTGAAGTGCCATGAACCGCTGACCCGGTCGATGTCGCCGGGTCACGACACGCCGGGCAGCTGCCTCAAGTGCCACGGCAAGATCGGACACCCCCAATGAAATCACCCAGACTCATCTTCATGACCGCCGCCGTCGCCGCCCTCGCCGCGGCCGGCGTGACCGCGCTCCTTGTGAACATCTTCGAGCGCAAGCAGGAAGCCCGCGAGACGTCCTTCCGCGTCGTGGAACTGAACGACGAGATTGACGATGCGGCGGTGTGGGGGAAGAACTTTCCGTTCCAGTACGACAGCTACCTGCGCACGGTGGATCAGACGCGCACGCGATATGGCGGCAGTGAGGCGATCCAGCGCACGCCGACCGGTGCCGATCCCCGATCAATCGTCGCGCAGTCCCGCCTTGAGGAAGACCCGCGGCTGAAGACGATGTGGAACGGGTATGCGTTTGCCGTGGACTTCCGCGAGGAACGGGGGCACGCGTACATGCTTGAGGACCAGACGTTCACCGAACGCCAGAACGTGGTCACCCAGCCCGGCACGTGCATGCACTGTCATGCGTCGGTGTATCTGCCGTACAAGCGGCTTGGGCGCGGCGATCTGATCGCGGGGTTTGAGGCGATGAACAAGATGCCGTACAAGGAGGCCCGCCCGCTGGTGGAGCATCCGGTGACGTGTATCGATTGCCACGACCCGTCGAACATGAAGTTGCGGGTGACGCGTCCTGGATTCATCGAGGGCATGCGGGAGTACAAGGCCGCGCAGGGCGTGCCGAACTACGACGTGAATGCGTCCGCCACGCATCAGGAAATGCGGTCGTTTGTGTGCGGTCAGTGCCACGTCGAGTACTACTTCAAGGGCTCGGAGAAGCGCCTGACCTATCCCTGGACGAAGGGCCTGAAGGCGGACGAGATTCTGTCGTACTACGAGGAAAACGGATTCAAGGACTGGACGCACGCCGATACCGGCGCGCCGGCGCTCAAGGCGCAACATCCCGAATTCGAGATGTGGAACCAGGGCATCCACGCGAAGTCGGGCGTCACGTGCGCGGACTGTCACATGCCGTACGTGCGCCAGGGTGCCATGAAGGTGACCGACCACCATGTGCGCAGCCCGCTGCTGAACATCAACAATTCCTGTCAGGTCTGTCACAACTGGCCGGAGCAGGAACTGCTCGATCGGGTGCACACCATCCAGGATCGCACCTACAAGATGCGGAACACGGCGATGGACGCGCTGGTGGAGCTGATCGGCGATCTGAAACTCGCGCGCTCGAACGGAACCTCAGTCACCGCCGTGACCGCCGCACAGGCCTCGCAGCGCCGCGCGCAGTTCCTGCTCGACTTCATCGAAGCCGAAAACTCCATGGGGTTCCACGCGCCGCAGGAAGCCATGCGCATCCTCGGCCTGTCGATCGAACACACGCGCCAGGGGCAGCGGGCGTTGCTGGTTCGCTAGTCCGCGATCCGCGGTCCGCAGTCCGCAGTTCGGCTATTCGAAGTATCGGACTGTGACCGGGGTGCCGGCGTCGAGTGATTCCACCTCGGCCGGAATGGTCACGTAACCGTCGGCGTGCGCCATGGACGTGATGTCGCCGGACGCCTTGAACACCGGCACGGCGTGTCCGTCTTCCACGCGCACTGAATGAAACTGCATCCGGCCCGGCGCGGAGGTAATGCGGCGTGCGAGCGGGACGTCGACTGTGCGTGCGACCCACTCGGGCAGACGGGCGGTCAGTCGGAGCAGCGGCACGAGCAGTACGTGTGCGTTGGAGAGGCACGACGTCGGGTAGCCGGAGAGCCCCAGCAACAGCGCATCGCCAATCCGTCCAAACACCGTCGGCTTGCCGGGCTTGATGGCAATGCCATGGAAGATGACCTCGCCGTGTGCCCGCAGCATGTCGATGACCAGATCGTGTTCGCCGACCGAACTGCCGCCAGACGTGACGATCAACTCGCAGGTGCGCGCGATCGCCAGCGACGCATCGAGTGCAGCCAGAGAGTCGCCGGTGGTCGGCACGATCACCGGGTCGCCGCCGTGCCGGCGCACAAGCGCTTCGAGCGTGTAGCGATTGACGTTGTAGACCTGGCCCGGTCGCAGCGGTTGTCCTGGACTGACGACTTCATCACCGGTGCACATGATGGCGACGCGGGGCCGCGCATACACCTCCACCTGCGTCAGGCCAATCGCCGTGACTGCGCCCACTCGTGCGGGCGTGAAGACCGTGCCCGGCGTCAGCAACGACTCGCCCTGACGAATGTCGCCGCCGCGCGGGCCGACGTGTTGCCGCGGTGTCGCCGGTCGCAGCACAGACACCCGACCCTCCGCGTCACGCGTGGTGTGTTCCACCATCACGACCGCATCTGCGCCAGGCGGCAGCGGCGCGCCAGTAGCGACTTCGATACACATCCCCGCGGCAACGACGGTCTCCGTCGTCTCCCCGGTGAACACTCGGCCAGTGAGGCGCAACACGGCCGGCGACGGCTCGGACGCACCCGACGTGTCTGAGGCCAGTACCGCGTAGCCGTCCATGGCCGCGCGGTCGAATGCCGGCACGTCCTGGTTCGCGACGATGGCCGTCGCCAGGACGCGTCCATCGGCCTGTTCGACCGGGATGGTCCCGGTCCGTTCGATGGGCCGACCGGCCTGCAGCACGAGTCGTCGGGCGTCCTCAAAGGTGATGGTCTGTGAAAACGGTCTCATGGTCAGGGTTCCCAAAGGGCACTGATCGGCAGTGCGAAAAATCCGTCGCCAAAGGGGGCGCTCGTTTCGCCGTCATACAACACGACGCCGGCCACGAAGCGATCGCCTGCTGCCTCGCGAAGTTTGCGCAGGCCCCGGAAGTCGCCCGCGGTGACGGTGGCGCCGGCTTTGACCTCGATACCGACGACGTCCCCGGCGCCGCGCTCGATCACGATGTCCACCTCATACCCGTCGCGATCACGGTAATGGTGGAACCGTACGTCACCTGAGTCGCCGCTGGCGAGCCTGCGGAGCTCCTGATAGACAAACGTCTCGAGGAGCTGCCCGAACACGGTCTTGTCAGCCCACACGGCGTCGGCATCCAGGCCCAGCAACGCGCACCCGAGGCCAGTGTCGGTGATGTGGAGCTTCGGAGTCTTGACCAGGCGGCTCAGCCGGTTCCGGTGCCACGGCGGTAGCTCATCAACGAGGAACACACGTTGCAGCAACGTGACATAGTCGCGAATGGTCGGCCGGCTCACCTGAAACGGACCGGCAAGATCGGAGACGTTGATCAGCCGTGCGGTCTGGCCGGCCGCCAACGCCAGCAACCGCGGCAGGATGTCGAGCGACGCAATGCGCGTCATGTCCCGGACGTCCCGCTGCACGATCGTATCGACGTAGTCGCGATACCAGGCGGCGCGCCGTGGTGCCTGCTTGCGTGCGAGGGCCGCGGGAAACCCGCCGGCCGCCACTCTGCCGGCGAGCGCTTTGCCGAGACGATGGACGCGGCGGACCTTGATACGCCGCGCGAACAACGTGTCGAGCAGGTGCGAGGACTTCCGGCTCAACTCGGCTTGGGCTAGCGGGTGCAATCGCAACAGGCCGATGCGACCCGCCAGGGAGTCGGCCAGCGTCGGCACGAGGAGCACATTCGCCGAGCCCGTCATCAGAAACCGTCCCGGCGTACGTTCGCGGTCCACAACGCGTTTGATGGCCGACAACAGACCTGGTGCCCGTTGCACTTCATCCAGGATGACCCGCGGCGGCAGCTCCGAGAGAAACCCCGCCGGGTCTCCGGTCGCACTGGCCAGCGTCACCGGATCGTCGAAGGTGAGATACGTATACCCCCCGGCATCCCCGACGGTCTGCGCGAGCGTGGTCTTGCCGCACTGACGAGGCCCGTGCACAAGGACAACCGGCGTATCCGCCAGCGACGCCTCAAGCGCGCCGGTCGCCAAACGGGCAAGGAGTCGTGCCATGCGGGGCCGGCTGATTGTAAGGTTATGGGTCGGCTGATTGCAAGGTTAGCTATCGGCTAATCGAAAGGTTGTATCATCGGCGCATGTCCGTGGCCTCCCATCGTGCCGATGCTCCCGCGTCCGTGCCGTGCCTGGTCCTGACCGTCAGCGACACCCGCACGCCAGACACGGATACCAGCGGACGCGCCATCGCAGACCTGCTCGTCGCCGCCGGCCACACGGTCGTCGCGCGCGAACTGGTGCCGGACGATCCCCTCAAGGTGGCGGACGCCATTCGCGGACATCTCGGTCGCAAGGACGTGCGCGCCGTCATCACCACCGGTGGCACCGGCGTCAGCCGGCGCGACAGCACGTACGAAGCCGTGACGGCCCTCTTTGACAAACAGCTCGACGGCTTCGGCGAACTCTTCCGCATGTTGAGCTATGAACAAATCGGCGCGGCCGCCATGCTCAGCCGCGCCTGCGCCGGTGTGGCCGCCGGCGCCATCGTCTTTGTGCTGCCTGGCGCGGAAGCCGCCGTGCGGCTCGCCATGGAAAAACTCATCCTCCCCGAACTCGGCCACATCGTCAGAGAAACCGCCCGATGACACGACCCTTCCGTGTATGGCTGACCGGCGTGTTGCTGGCCGGCGCGACCGTGGTGACGGCGCAGCGTCCGTTCCCCGCGCCCACGCCGACGGCGCCCGCAGCCGCGTTGATCGACACGCTCGATCGGCAGGGCGAACGCTGGGTCGACGAGACCTTCAAGCGCATGACACTCGACGACAAGGTCGGGCAGTTGTTCATGACGTCGATCGATTCGATGTACCTGGCGTCGGACACCGACCGCTTCGATGCGCTCGTGGAGCAGATCAAGACGCTGAAGGTCGGCGGCATCATTGCGTTCGGTGGTTCGGAGCGGGCGCCGTCGGTGTTGCTCAACAACACCTACGGCACGGTGACACTGGGACAGCCGTTCGCGGTCGCGTCCACGCTCAACCGGTTGCAGGACGCGTCGGCCATCCCACTGTTGAACGCGGCGGACTTTGAAACCGGCGTCGCGTTCCGCATCGCAGGTGCCACAGGGTTTCCGCGCGCAATGGCGTTTGGCGCGGCCGGCGACGAACAACTCGCGTTCGAGGCGGCACGCATCACGGCGCGTGAAGGCCGGGCGCTTGGTATCCATCTGAACTTCGCCCCGGTGGCGGACGTGAACAACAACGCGCGCAATCCGGTCATCAACACGCGGGCGTTTGGCGAGGTGCCCGCTGCGGTCGGGGCCCTCAACGCGGCGTACATCCGGGGCCTCAAGGCCGGCGGGATGTTGTCGACGCTCAAGCACTTTCCCGGACACGGCGACACCGACGTGGATTCGCACATCGGTCTGCCGGTGATCACCCATCCGCGTGAGCGCCTCGACGCGATTGAGCTTCCGTCGTTCCGTGCCGGCATCGCCGCCGGTGCCGACGCGATCATGACAGCGCACATTCAGCTGCCGGCGCTTGATTCGGGTGAGTTCAGCCCCGCGACCCTGAGCCGACCGATCATCACGGGCCTGTTGCGCGACGAGCTCAAGTTCCCCGGCCTCGTTGTGACGGATGCGATGACGATGGATGCGGTGTCGAGACGGTTGACGCCGGGCGAGGCCGCGGTGCGCGCCGTGCAGGCTGGGAACGATCTGATCCTGCAGTCGCCCGACGATGCACAGGCGATTGCGGCGGTGAAGGCCGCAGTGACCGCAGGCCAGATTCCGGTGGCACAGGTCGATGCTTCCGTGCGTCGGATTCTCCGCACCAAGGCGCGCCTCGGGCTGCACCGCAGCAAACGTGTGTCGCTCGATGAGCTGCCGGCCCATGTCGGCGGGCGCGAACACGCGAAGGTCGCACGCGAGGTGAGTCAGCGGTCGGTGACTCTGCTGAAGGACGACCGCAACCAGGTCCCGCTGCGGGTGCCGCGCGAGGCGGCCGTGTTGTACCTGTCGGTGCTCGACTATCCGTCGGGTTGGCGAATCGCGTCTCCCAGCCGCACCGTCATCCCCGAGTTGCGCCAGCGCTGGCCCTCGGTGACGGCGATCGAACTGTCGGATCGCGCCACGCCCTCGGAAATCGACCTGGTGCGCGCCACCGCTCTCCGCTACGACGCCATCGTGGTCTCCGTCTTCGTCCGGGCGTCGTCGGGCAGTGGCCGGATGGACCTGGCGCCGGCGGTGTCGCGGCTGCTGCAGGACCTGGCGCGGTCCACCGCGAACACCCCGAAGCCGTTTGTGACGATGTTTTTCGGCAATCCCTATGTACCGATGTTCATTCCGGAGCTGCCGGCGGTGCTGCTGACCTACGATTTCTACGATCTGGCTGAGGCGTCGGCCGTCCGCGCCCTGGCGGGGGAGGCGTCGATTGGGGGCCGGTTGCCCATCACGCTTCCAGGCTTTTTTGACGCAGGGTTCGGTCTGGTCCGGTGACCTGATATACTCCACAGGTTCTCGCGCCCTTAGCTCAGCTGGATAGAGCGTCTGGCTACGAACCAGGAGGTCGCACGTTCGAATCGTGCAGGGCGCACCACCTCTCCTTCGAGAACCTCGGAACTTCGCATAACGTGTGTGAATGATCCGCGGTGCCCAGTCGAATCCGGCGGGCCGGTTTGAGCGGCTCGAGGTGACCTTTGATCCGGCGGACCTTCCGCCGGATGAAGAGCGTCCCGACCCGCGAACCGAGTTCTACCAGGACTCCTCGAAGAGCATCATCTCGACCAACGACAGTCCGGACGTCCCGATGGACGCGACGGTGAATCCGTATCGCGGCTGCGAACACGGCTGCATTTATTGCTACGCCCGTCCGTATCACGAGTATCTCGGGCTCTCGGCCGGCGTGGATTTCGAGCAGCGCATCTTTGTGAAGGCGCAGGCGCCCGCGTTGCTGCGCTCGGAGCTGATGGCGAAAAGCTGGACGCCGCGGCGCATCGGGCTCAGCGGCGTGACCGATCCCTATCAGCCGGTCGAACGCCGGTTGCAGCTGACGCGCGGATGTCTTGAGGTGCTGGCTGAGTTCCGCAACCCGATCGTGATCATCACCAAGAATCGGTTGGTGACGCGCGACATCGACGTGTTGCGATCGTTGGCGGACCATCACGCAGCACAGGTGTTCCTCTCGATTACGACGCTCGACGATGGGCTGGCGCAGGTGATGGAGCCGCGCGCCTCGCGCCCGGCGCTGCGACTTGAGGCCGTGCGTGTGTTGGCAGACGCCGGTGTGCCGGTCGGCGTGATGGTGGCACCCATCATTCCGGGGCTGACCGATCACGAAGTGCCGGCGATTCTCGACGCCGCGGCGGCAGCCGGCGCGTTCACCGCCGGCCACAACGTCGTGCGGCTCCCACACGGCGTGAAGGACCTGTTCGCGGAGTGGCTCGCCGCGCATGTGCCGCATCGGAAGGAGAAGGTGCTCAATCGCCTTCGGTCCATGCGTGATGGCAAGCTGAACGACTCCGCATTCGGCGCCCGCATGGTCGGTGCGGGCCCGTTCGCGGATTCCATCCACCAGATGTTCGAGCTGCACTGCCGCAAGGTGGGACTGACGCAGCGGCTGACGCTGTCGACGACGGCGTTCCGCCGGCCCGGCCAACTCGATTTGTTCGGGAGGTAGCCCCCTGCTGAGCGCGACCGGCGTGGTGATTGGCGTGCCGGCCGCGATGGTGTTGTCCCGCGCGGCGTGCGGCGACACTTGATCCTCTCGCTGCGTTCCGGCAGGAGTAGGGGTAAGCTTGGGGCATCATGCCCCGAACTTCCAGTCGCGTTCTTGTGCTGGCCGGCCTCACGTGTGTGGCCTGGCTGGTGTTGGTGCCTGTGTCGGCACAGCAGGCGCCGGTGCCCCAGCAGCCGCCGCCTCCGCCGCCCCGCGGTGCGTTCATCACGACGCCTGAGCAGCGTCAGGCCCTTGAACTGGCCGCGGTGCGCGACCTCAACTACATCCCCGGCGAAGTGATCGTGAAGTTCCGCGAAGGCGTCACGGTCGTTGGGCAGGCGCGCGCGCTGGACGCCCTCAGGTCGCGACCGTTACCCGAACGGCTGCAGTGGATTGCGGATCGTACGGCCCGCCTGCAGGTGGACGGGGACCTCGACAGCCCGGCCATCGCGGCGAGTCTCGCGCGGCAGCCCGAAGTCGAGTTCGCGCATCCGAACTGGCTGCTGCAACCGAGGCTGGTGCCCAACGATCCGCAGTATGCCGCGCGCCAGTGGAACCTCACGGCGATCAACATGCCCGGGGCGTGGGTCATCAATGCCGGCGGCCCGGGTGTCACCATCGCGGTGATTGACAGCGGCGTGACAAACATCAACGCCACATACGGATTCAAGACCTGGAACGGCGCGTCGATTGTCACGGCGCAGATGCCGTTTGCCATCAACACGGACTTTGACGCTGCGCGATTTGTGCCCGGTCAGGACTTTGTCTTCTGGACAGGTCCGGTGCTCGACAGTGACGGCCACGGCACGTTCATGGCGGCGGTGGCGAGCCAGTCCACCAACAACTCGGTGGGCTACGCCGGCATTGCCTACAACGCGAAGATCATGCCGCTGAAGGCCTGCCTCTCGTATTGGGACGTGCAGATCCTGCGTAGCGAGGCGGGGCAACCTGGCTACGCGCCGCTTGATGTCGGAGGCTGTCCCACGTCGGCGGTGACGACCGCCATCCGGTATGCCGCGGATAACGGTGCCAAGGTGATTAACCTGAGCCTGGGGAGCACCAATCCGTCGCCCTCGTATATCGACGCGCTGAATTACGCGGTGGGCAAAGGCGTGTTTGTGGCGCTCGCTGCGGGCAATGAGTTCAACCTCGGCAATCCCACCACCTATCCCGCGTCGTATGCGGCAAACATCGCCGGTGCCATGTCGGTCGGTGCCGTCGGGCGGTCGCTGACGCGCGCGCCCTATTCCACGACCGGGCCGTTTCTCGAAATCGTCGCCCCCGGTGGCAACAGCGCCGACGGCGGAGCCAACGGCGTCGTGTGGCAGATGGCGTTGCGGGAATCGGACTTCAATCCGGCGACGGTCATCTTTCCGCGTTTTGATCGCTACACGGACCTCGGTTCACAAGGCACGTCGCTGGCCGCTCCGCATGTGGCGGCGGTGGCGGCGTTGCTGATGAGTCAGGGCATCACGTCGCCTGCGGCCATTGAAGCGGCGTTGACGGTGACGGCCCGCGACCTGGGCGAGAAGGGACGCGACAACGATTTCGGCGCGGGTCTGCTCGACCCTCGCGCCGCGCTGCGGGGATTGGGAGTGGTGAGGTAGTCATGCGGACGCGTGCAGGCGTCTGCATTCTCCTCGCGTGGCTGGTGACCGTGGCGCCCGCGTTGGCGCAGCGGGCGCCGGCGACTGCGCCCATTGGCGGCCGGATCTTCGGCGTGGTCGAGGGCCAGGCCATGACGGCGACAGACACCTTTGATGCGCTGTCAGGTGAGACCTCGCTGTTTGGTGGTGGTGGCGGCGCTGAAGTACATGGCGTCTGGCGGAAGATCTTCCTGCGCGCATCGGCGTCGCGGTTGTCGGTCGACGGTGAGCGTGTGTTTGTCTTTGGCAACACCGTGTTTCCGCTCGGGATTCCCATGCGGGTGCAGTTGACGCCGGTGGAAATTGTTGCCGGATGGCGTTTTGCCACGCCCGGCAAACGGCTCGTGCCCTACGTCGGGGCCGGCACGGTCATCATGCGGTTCCGTGAGGAGTCCGACTTTGACACCTCCTCCGACATTGTGAGCAAAACCTTCAGCGGCGCCGTGGCGTTTGCGGGCGTGGACGTCGGCGTTATGAAGTTCGTCTCGGTTGGTGCCGAAGTCGGCATGCGCATCATCAAGATCACGCGTCCCGGCGGTGTCCTCGGCGCGCTCGGCGAAGACGATCTCGGCGGTGTCTCGATGCGTCTCCTGGTGTCGATTGGACGATAGGCCCGGAGCCGCCGGGCTTCAGCCCGGCGGTGCCCACGACACCTGGATGCGCGAGGCCCTCGCCCTCGCCCGTGAATCCGCCGCTGCGGGCGAAGTGCCCGTCGGCGCGGTGATCGTGCGCGACGAGGCGATCATCGGTCGCGGCAGGAATCAGCCCATCACGTCGCATGATCCGACCGCGCATGCCGAAGTGATGGCGCTGCGTGAGGCGGCCGCGCGGGTCGGCAACTACCGGCTGCCTGGTGCGACGCTGTATGTGACGCTTGAGCCCTGTGTGATGTGTGTAGGCGCCATGATGCACGCGCGGGTTGGAACTGTCGTCTATGGCGCCACGGAGCCGAAGGCGGGCGCGATGGAGTCCACCCAGCGTGCGCATGAACATCCCGCCCTGAACCACCGTGTGACGGCGGTGTCCGGGGTGCTGGCGGCCGAGAGCCGGGACCTGTTGCAGGCGTTTTTCAGGGAGAAACGTCAGTAAGGTTGCCCGAGCGCTCGCCAATGTGCGATCCTTACGGGCCGTCCCCCCTCTGCGGAGAGGTACCGAAGTGGTCGTAACGGGGGCGCCTCGAAAGCGTCTTGCGCGAAAGCGCACGTGGGTTCGAATCCCACCCTCTCCGCCATTTCATGTTATTAAGTCGTTATTAAATAGAGACTTAACCTCTGGCAGGTTGTGTCTATCCCACATTTGATACCACTATTTGTCCACGATCGACCTAGACGGAGCCTGTCCGCGCGGCTGTGAGTCCACACAACGACGCTGTATGCTCTCGCCCTTATGTCCGATGGGCAAATGGCTGCTGCGGCGCTCATGTGCCAGACCGTTTCTCAGCATTTTGAAGAGCGGGAATCCCAAGGTGGCATACGGCTGATACCCGACCAGCGTCGCAATTTCTGAGAACACTCGGCGGACGCTATCATCCCGATTAGTTCCGGTTTGAGTTCGGGTGGCAATGATCTCCACCCCGATACACGGGAGGAGCCCTGCCGCTGAATTAGCCGTGGTGCCGCCGCCTGCGCCGTGGCGCGAGCACCGCGCCTCGGTGACGGTGCGCATGTCGTTCAGGAGCTGCCGCAGGACGTTCTCCACTGCGCGCAATGGTAGAGACGGAAGAGTTGAGTGACCCACGGGACCTCACAATTGGCAACGCATTTCGTTCCTAGTGCCGCTGCTCCTGAACTGTCGTTCCAATCCCTACCATGCCGCGCTCGAGAATGAATGCGGAAATGCCTTTGGCGCCTTTCGACTTGTCGGTGACCGCCATGATGACCAGCGTGTCGGCGGAGGTGCCGTGGGTGATGAACGCCTTCGACCCGTTCAAGACCCAGCAGCCGCCCTCTTTCACCGCGGTGGTGCGCATGGCCGCCGCGTCGCTGCCCGAGCCCGGCTCGGTCAGCCCCCAGGCCGCCAGCTTATCGCCCTTCG